>Ga0163150_10000025_pt1 | contig 270660 bp, 299 predicted proteins | sample OliLakLV19P2IB_FD_148628 | JGI IMG/M metagenome (GOLD analysis project Ga0163150, IMG submission 148628) | Freshwater microbial mat bacterial communities from Lake Vanda, McMurdo Dry Valleys, Antarctica - Oligotrophic Lake LV.19.P2.IB | ecosystem: Environmental > Aquatic > Freshwater > Lake >... | reverse complement strand
GAATATTTCCATATTGATGACGAAAAAGTAAAAGAATATTTTCCATTGCACCATGTCGTGGAGAGCATGCTGGCGATGTATCAGGAAGTATTGGGAGTTCAGTTTCAACGCATTGAAGGTGTGAAGGTATGGCACGAAGACACGCAACTCTACGAGGTGATGGACGGGAAGAAATCACTCGGGCATTTTGCTCTTGATTTGTATCCTCGCAAAGGAAAATATGGACACGCGGCAGCTTTTCCTATTATTCTTGGACGCACGCATCGCGATGGCGCCAAGATTCAGGGAATGGTCGCGTTGGTGTGTAATTTCCAAAAGCATACCCCAGAGCGACCGTCGTTGCTTTCTCATGATGAAGTAGAAACGCTCCTGCACGAATTTGGTCATGTGATGCACGCGCTGATTTCGACGGGACAGTGGCAACGGCAGAATGGATTTGGGGTGCCACTGGATTTTATAGAAGCGTTGAGCCAATTATTTGAAGAGTGGGCATGGGACAGTCGTGTTCTGTCCCGTTTGTCATCGCATTTCGAGTCTGGTGAACCGATGCCCGAGGAAATGAAGCGAGCGCTCATCGCGTCGCGTCATCATATGGATGCGAATTTTTATGTACGGCAAGCTACTCAAGCTCTCTACGACTTAAACATTCACTCACAACCGACTGGTACGGTTGTAGACGCGCAAGCACTTGCCGACCAGTATCGAATACTGAAACTTGAGTGTGAGGCGATTGAGATTCCCGAGCAATCGTTGTCTCCTGCTGGATGGGGGCATATGTCTGGTTATGATGCGGGATACTATGGGTATCTTTGGAGCAAGGTGTACGCGCTAGATATGTACACCAAGTTTGCCAATGACCCGCTCAACCCTGCGATAGGTGCTCGGTATCGTCGCGAGGTGCTTGAGCCAGGAGCGAGTCGTGATGAGCTAGAATTAGTTTGCGCATTTTTAGAGCGCGAACCATCCGATACTCCATTTTTAGAAGCGTTGGGTATTAAGGAATAGATGGCGCCACATTGATTCCTCGTGTAGGATAGAGACATGTACATGGACGGTGCGCAAGGCTTTACTGATTTTGAACTTCTCGATTCAGGTGATGGGTATCGCCTCGAACGATGGGGTGATTTTGTGCTGGCACGTCCCGATCCGCAAACGATTTGGAGTCGTTCCGAGCCCGTAAAAATTTGGGAGAGCGCGCATGCAATATTCAAAAATGATCAGTGGGAAATTCGGCAATCACTCCCCGAATATTGGGATTTAGCGTTTCACGATATGCAGTTACGCGTGCGTCCTATGAATTTTAAACACACGGGTGTTTTCCCCGAGCAGGCTGTTCACTGGAAACTCATGTCTGATGTGCTCAAGGGAATACAAAAACCACGCGTGCTCAATCTTTTTGCCTATACGGGAGCGGCATCGGTCTGGCTCACGCGTCATGGAGCTTTTGTAACGCATGTTGATGCGTCGCGTCCTGCCATCGGATGGGCAAAAGACAACCAAGAGCTCAACGGACTCCAGGTCGATTCTATTCGATGGATGCTCGAGGATGCGGCAAAGTTTGTGAAAAGCGAAGTAAAGCGCGGTGCAAAGTACGATGGTATTGTCATGGATCCTCCCGCTTTCGGACACTCGCCCACGGGAAAAATCTGGAAGTTCAACGAACAAATGCCTGCACTGGTTCGCGATTGTGTCGCGCTCCTATCGCCCGAAGCAAAATTTCTCATTATCAACGCCTACGCAACGAATACTTCAGAACTTGCCATTCACAACTTACTTGAGGACGCTATTGGAGGTCGCGCGGGTACTATCGAAGCGGGACAGTTGTGTTTGAAACAAAAGAACGGACGACTCCTTTCTACGGGGATATTTACGAGATGGCTGGGAGTATAGAGGTAAACGGGATGGGGGACTAACGGGACGCTCACTCTGTTCGCTATCTCACGCGTGTCGGGCTCGGCTGCTTCTGCTATCCTCGCCCTCACTTTCTGAAACCGCATGGTTTCAGGGCTTCCTCCACGGGAGAGACTTTCTCTCCCGACCCCTCTCTGTTCGATTCCCGTTAGTCCGCTTCAAATCAAAACAGCCCGCATGGGCCATTTTGATTTGATGAGGGGGGACTAACGGGAATCGAACCCGTGACCGCGCTGCCACAGAGCGCTGTGATAACCGCTTCACCATAGTCCCCATATTGACTTGCAAGAACTGAAAAATTATACCAGAATTCCGACATATTCGCAATGACACCCGATCTCATGAAATACGCTCTCAAAATATCCGTGGGTATCGTGGCGAGTATACTTCTCGCATGGTATGGCTACGGATTTTTCAGTAAATCCGTAGAGAATTTCGGGAGCATCGAGGGTACCACAAACTACCCCAGCGAATACATCCCCGAACAAACGGTGTGTGCCGAGCCCGTGGATGGGGGAGAAGAAATATGTACTGAAGTTCCTGGAGGCGACGGTGAACAGCTCACTCCAACATGGGTAGTGCGTGTTCCGCCAGGGCAGTATTACATCTCCGCTCGGGTCGTAGATCCTACAGCATTAGGAAGCGATTTGGGTGACTATCGCGCATACTATACAAAGTATGTTACGTGCGGTCTCAAGTATGAGTGTAAAGATCATACAAAAATCCCCATTACTGTTACAAAGTCTGCAACGGTGACTGGTATTTCTCCGTATGATTGGTATATTCGATAATCATGCCGCTTGTTAACGACGAAAAAAAGTTTGTAGTGTTTTGGATTGGCATCTTTAGTTCCGCCATCGGCTTTTGGGTTGTGGTCGTGCATTGGGTTTGGGATGTGATTAGCTCGTAAATCACTTTGTCTTCGCCGCTCCAACTCGCCGAGTCTAAGTGGGTATCTCTCGTTCTCGCCTACACCCCCGTCGCCTCCGGTCCTGTGCTCCCGCCGACGTCAGTCGGCGGGTCTGCGCATACGGCTTTCGGCGCCCAAATGGAGTGGGCGACCTGATTGCCGTTGCTTACCCGCTTTCCCTCCTCGGCATGGTCGTGCGGGTCGGCGACAGAGGTATAGGCGAGAACTATCGATAGCAAACGCAAACGGGTCCATGTTAGCGCAGGCAACCCGCAGACGATGCCCGCCTGTATTGAAGAAACGGTGAATTTTCAGTATGATATGAAAACATGAACGCTGGTGAACTCCGAACACTCTATCTTGATTTCTTTCGTTCTAAAGGCCACGCCGTGGTGCCTTCGGCTCCGTTAGTTCCTGTCAACGACCCCACGGTGCTCTTTACGACTGCAGGTATGCATCCGCTCGTACCGTATCTTCTTGGGGAGCCACATCCCGCGGGCACGCGTATCGCCAATGTACAAAAATGTATACGCACCGGTGATATCGATGAAGTGGGAGATGCGACACACCTCACCTTTTTTGAAATGATGGGGAATTGGTCGCTCGGAGATTATTTTAAAGACGATGCAATTCGGTGGAGTTTTGAATTCCTAACGTCGTCGCAATGGCTCAATATTCCGCTCGAGCGTTTAGCGTTCACCTGTTTTGCAGGTGATGAAACCGCACTAAAGGATGATGAATCTGCAGAAATATGGAGATCACTGGGTGTTTCGGAAAAACGCATTGCATTTTTACCTCGCGAAAATAATTGGTGGGGTCCTGCGGGACAAACGGGTCCCTGTGGTCCCGATACCGAAATGTTTTATTGGATTGCCAAAGATGTTCCCGCTCCTGCGCAATTTGACCCATCTGATTCACGCTGGGTTGAGATTTGGAATGATGTCTTTATGCAGTACCGCAAAACTGAATTCGGTGCGTATGAAAAACTCGCCAAGCCATATGTGGACACGGGTATGGGGCTCGAGCGCACGCTGACTGTTCTCATGGGTGCGACTTCTGTATTTGAAACGGAACTCTTTGTGCCATTACTCGCTACACTTCGCGCTCAACAAACACTGCAGAGCATCGATTCAGAACGTATGCTTCGCATTATTGCCGATCACATGCGTGCGGCAGTATTTATTATTACCGATGGTGTAGAGCCAACCAATAAAGACCGCGGATATGTTCTGCGTCGTCTGTTGCGGCGTTCGATGGTTTTTGCGCGTCAGCTGGGGATGCACACTGGATGGCATCGCCCGCTCACCGAATCGATTATTGCAACAATGCGCGAAGCCTATCCTGAATTAGTTGCGCATGATGAATTGATTCACCGCGTCATTTCAACAGAAGAAGATAAGTTTACTGCCACTCTTGAAAAAGGACTGCGCGAATTCGAAAAACTTTCTGACGTTGATGGAGAAGCCGCATTTAATCTCTATCAAACCTATGGGTTCCCTTGGGAGCTTACCTATGAGCTTGCCAGGGGACGCGGACTCAATCCTGATAAGAAAGATTTTGAAGAGGCATTTACGCGTCACAAGGATTTATCGCGTACTGCATCGGCGGGAACCTTCAAGGGAGGATTGGCTGACCACTCTGATATTGTCATACGCTATCACACCGCTACGCACTTGATGCACAGTGCATTACGCGAAGTGTTGGGAGTGCATGTGATTCAGAAGGGAAGTAACATCAATGCCGAGCGGACGCGCTTTGATTTTTCTCATCCCGCAAAAATGACACCACAAGAAATTGCCAAAGTAGAAGAATTGGTAAACGGCTGGATTTCTCGTGACCTCTCTATGATGCGCGAGATGATGCCTAAGGAAAAGGCACTCGAACTTGGTGCATTGGGTGCGTTTGGAGAAAAGTATAGCGATACCGTGTCCGTGTATACCATCGAAGATCCAGTGTCAGGGGAAATAGTGAGCCGTGAATTTTGTGGCGGACCCCACGTCACCCACACGGGGAGTATTGGGAAATTTAAAATTACCAAGGAAGAGGCAATCTCTTCGGGTGCGCGACGCATCAAAGCCGTTATTTCGTAAATGAATATTACTCCTCAATTTATTATTGTCTGCCGCGAGGCATTTTTACAGGCGGGTACGAATAACCTCAACCTCATCGGTATATTTAATCAGCTCACTGCTGAAAAATTACCCTTGGTATTTCCACGCTTTTCGGTTGTGGTGAATTTCGATATCGATGTTGCTGGCGATCATGTCTTGCGCACTGATGTGGTGGATCCTTCAGGAAAGCACATTGCGCACACCGAACTTCCCGTACGGACCACATCGGGTAATTGGCAGGTCATTGCAAACTTTGAACACATGCAATTTACATCGTTCGGTGTGTACTCATTTATTCTCGCACTCGACGGTGTTGCTATCGGTTCTCGTACGCTTGAATTCAAACCCACCTACGCACCAACGACCGGGCGTAAGCCTGCACTAGCATAATCATGAATCATGGATTTTGGGGAAAACTGGCGAAGCCGTTTTCGGTACTGGCACCCATGGCAGATGTCACCGATGTGCCCTTTCGCTCTATTATTTCCCAGTGTGGTCGGCCCGATGTTTTTTATACGGAATTCGTGTCAGCGCATGGTTTGGCATCCGAGGGGCGTGCGCGATTAATGGTAGATCTGGCGCTCACCGAAATAGACCATCCCATTGTCGCGCAATTTTTTGGAACACAGCCTGAACATCTTTTTGTGGCTGGAAAGCTTGCCAAGGAGCTTGGATTTGACGGCGTTGACATTAATATGGGATGCCCTGACCGCTCTATCATGAAGCAGGGCGCGGGTGGAGCACTCATCAAAGACCCCTCACGCGCTGTGGATCTTATTCAAGCACTGCGCCAAGGCGCTGGCGATTTACCCGTGGCAGTAAAGACGCGGCTTGGAGTGCACGCCACCAGCGAGATGGACGCGTGGATTGCTACGATACTTTCTGCAAAGCCCGATGTGCTTATAGTGCATGGGCGTACGGTGAAGGAGATGAGTAAGGTGCCTGCTCATTGGGATTTGATTGGACGTGCAGGGCAGATGGCTCATGAAATTGGGGTGTTGTGTGTAGGTAACGGTGATGTCACGTCGCGCACACAAGGTGAGGCGCTCGCACAGCAGTACGGAATCGATGGATATATGGTGGGTCGTGGTATTTTTAAAAATCCGTGGTTGTTTAATCCTCGTATCAATCCCGAAACAATCACTCCTCGCCAGCGCTTAGAGCTACTCCTTCGTCACACAGAAGCATGGGTGAAGCAGTGGAATGGCATCAAATCATTTGATTTGATGAAAAAATTCTACAAAGTATACGCATCGGGTTGGCCAGGCGCTGCGCAGTTGCGGGCAACACTCATGGAAGTGAGGACGCCCGAGCAGGTCCGTTGTAGTGTGCTAGGATATATTCGTGATTACGAACAAAAAATTTGAAGAGTTATTTTCCCAGCTCAATACTCGTCAGCGGGAAGCAGTTGAGGCCATTGATGGTCCCGTGATGGTAACGGCTGGTCCTGGCACAGGAAAGACCAATATATTGACTCTGCGCATCGCGAATATTTTGAAGCGTACTGATACATCCCCTGAATCCATCCTCGCCCTGACCTTCACCGAATCGGGAGCTGCAGAAATGAAGGGTCGCTTGGCCAAGATAATCGGAACTGATGCATATCGCGTTGAGATAACCACCTTTCATGCGTTTTGTAATGCAATCATCCATGAATATCCAGAAGCGCTTGGCGCGCTTGCCGGTGCCGTATCGATTCCAGAATCGGATCAGGCAGTGATTGTGCAAAAGCTCATTGATGAGACAGCAGGTATTGACTTGTTACGTCCCGTGAATGCACCGGACTTGTATTTGAGGGCTACCATTAGTTCATTGAACACGCTCAAGCGAGAGAACGTATCACCGGAGCGTGTGGGCGAGACGGCAATCACTGAAGAGACTGCGGTTATGAATGCTGACGATTTGTATCATGAGAAAGGTGTGCATAAGGGAAAGATGAAAGGAGCGTATCAAGACGAGCTCAAACAAATTTTAAAACTGCGTGAACTTGCGCTCCTCTATACTCACTATCAAGCATATCTACGCGCCCAGCGGCTGTATGATTATAACGATATGATTATGGAGGTTGTTCGTGTTTTGGAGACCGATGAAGATTTGCGCCTCATGCTTCAAGAGAAGCACCACTATCTCCTCGTGGATGAACACCAAGATACCAATAATGCGCAAAATCGAATTATAGAACTCCTCGCATCATTCTGGGAACATCCAAATTTATTTGTGGTAGGGGATGCTAAGCAAGCGATTTATCGTTTTCAGGGAGCATCATTGGAAAATTTTAACTATTTTAAAAAGCTCTATCCCGAGGCGAAGTTTATTGAGCTTCAAGAGAACTACCGCTCGAGTCAGTTGATTCTTAATGTTGCCGAAGGTATACGTCCGGCAGAGGGTGGAGTGCTGAAGGCACAGGCAGGGCATACTGATACGCCGATTCACGTTCTTGCGATGAGCGCTCCCGATGTGCAACACTGGAGTATAGCGCGACATATTCTCGCACGCCTTCAATCGGGAGTGCGGCACGAGGAGATTGCAGTGCTCGCGCGCGATAATGCTGATGCAGTTGCACAATCGGAATTCCTTCGAAAATTAGCCATTCCATTTTCATTATCGACACAACAAGATCTTTTCCAAGACCGTTATATCCATCAACTTGTTCGTATACTCGACGCACTTCGTCAGTTTGGTGCCACAGGCCCACTCCTTGTTGCCCTGCATGCGCCTGTTCTGGGTATTGAGCCCATTGATATATATAAGTTGACCGAGTTTTGTCGAGGTGGCCGAAATCCCTACGATGTGATGCGATCAAAAGCACTCATGCACGAAGCGGGAATTGATGGGGCAGAGCGTTTTCAAGTGCTCGCGACGCAATTGGCGTCCTGGTCGCGAATATCTCAACAACCCGAAGCGGCGATGACTCTTGAGGCCATAGTTCGTGAGTCAGGATTGCTCGCAGCGATTCTCCAAGATGATGAGGCACCTGATTCTTTGGCACGGCTTCATACACTCTACGAGATGCTCCGCGGGCATGTTCAACGTGACCGTACCCTTACCCTCCAGCGCTTTGTGGAGCATCTGGATTTCCTCCGCTCGCATGGCATTGCCCTTTCTTCACATGCAACCGCACTTCTTCCCGATCGGGTACGTGTGATGACCGCGCATAAAAGCAAAGGACTCGAGTTTGATTATGTCTATATTATTGACGCTGAAGATGGGCATTGGGGTTCGCGTCAGCGTCGCCAGCTCATTCAGTTACCCAAGTCGTTGTTTGTAAAAACGAAGCCTTCTTCTGCGAACACCGAGGTCACCGATGACGAAGAGCGCAATCTTTTTTACGTTGCACTCACGCGTGCGCGCAAAGAAGTTGTTATTGCGTATAGTCAACGCGATGCGTCTGGCGCGCAGAAACTTCCCACTCAGTATCTTGCTGATATTCGAGATGAGCTGTGCGCTCCGATGGATACCGCAGAATTGGAGCAACTCTGGATTCGAGAAAGCGCCATTCGATATCAGGCCGTTCCGCAACAAATCCCGCAGAGTAGTGATACGGCATTTTTAAACGAACTCTTTACTCGTCACGGCCTTTCCGTAACTGCACTTAATAATTACTTGGCATGTCCGTGGCGATATTTTTACACGAACTTATTACGCATCCCTGAAGCGCCTGCATTTGCACTCATGTATGGCAATGCAGTCGATCGAGCGTTGGAAGAATATTTTAATCGGTTCGTGAAGGGAGAGCGGGGGACACGAGAAGATTTAGTTGAGTTGTTTGATGGATTTCTGAAGCATCAACCTCTACAACAGTCCGAGCTTGATGGTGCACGTTTGCGCGGGAGAACCGCACTGGAAGGATACTACGCCCTGTATCATACGCAGTGGCATACACACATCATCAATCAACTGCGCATACCCGCCATTGAGCTTGCGGAAGGTGTACTCATCAATGGCAAAATCGACAAAGTTGAGCTCCTTGATACTGCTGGTGCGGTGCTGGTCGTCGATTACAAAACGGGTAAACCAAAATCGCGTAATCAAATTATAGGGGCAGTGAAAGATGGAGATGGTAATTATCTTCGCCAGCTGACCTTCTACAAGTTGCTTTTGGATTATTGGCAGGATGGAAAGTATCGCATGCACGAAGGAATGATTGATTTTGTTGAGCCCGATGCGCGAGGGAAATGGCATCAAGAGCGATTTACCATTACCCCCGAATCCGTCATCGAACTGAAGGCAACTATTTTGCGCGTATCTGATGAAATACGAAATCTAGCCTTCTGGAATACGCGATGCAAAGACCGCGATTGCGCCTATTGCCCACTTCGGGACTTGATGAAACTTCCCACTTCGAGTATATCGTGAGGGAGTAGTCCACACACGAGGGTTTTGTTATGCTCTTACTAGGCGTATACTGCTTTATGAACCCACGAATACTCGATGAGCGTTAAAATTATCAATGTTCTCAAGGATGACTCGTTCAACGATATTCTTGAGCTATTTCGCCAATCATCCGCAACAGAGGTAATTTTGGTGTTGCCACGAGTGGGTAAGCTCTTCCATCATGAAGATCACTTCGCCGCTTTTTCATCCGAAGCAAAGCAGGGAGGAAAGGTTATATCAGTTCTCACATCCAATCCGCAAACGGCACTCCTCGCTAAAAAGTTTGGTTTTGTGGTTATGGCATCGGGGGCAAGCAAAACGAAGCCTGCTGGTAAGGCGAAATCGCCGAGTAAAAAAATCGCTACGCTGGCCACGGCACCTCCTCCGGGAGATTTTAGTATTCCTGATTTTAATGATTCAGCTGATTTAGGTGATGTACCCTTAACCTCGGATCAAACGCAGGGTTCCGATCCAGCAGATACAGACGACGTAGACCCATTGCGGAATATGCATATTGAGGATGAGAAGGGAAACATTGTTGATGAAAATGAGGATTCCGCATCCTTTGTCGCATCCCTTACTGCGACCGCAAAAGTATCACCGCGGCGCATGCCTCTAGCGAGTGATGTTGATGGAGTTCGATTGGGAATGCAAGCGAAAAATTTATCACCAGCATCGAAATCAGAAAAACCTGCCTCTGTTCCCGTACAGAAAGGGCTCTCATCTGACGACGTCGCACTTGGCGCGGGCTCTGATTATATAGATACCGTGTGGCGAGGATTGAAAAATAGATCGAGTGGTCGTCCTTTGAGCGTCGCCGCAACGCCATCGTTTTTTAAGCGCACGTGGTCATCCACTGCTCGTATAGCTTCGGGCGCATCAATGCCCAAACGCGTCGCCCTCACTCTCGTGGTATCCGCCGCTATTGTTTTAGGAAGTGTTGTGTATCTGATGACTGGGAAGGCACATGTGGCCCTGGTTCCTGTGAGTAAAGCGGTTGATATTCAGATTATTGTGCAAGCGTCGGATGTGTTCACTGCAGTTGATGATGCGTTCGCAAAAATTCCCGGCCAACTTCTCGACGTCTCCAAAACAGCAGAACATATGGTTACTGCCACAGGCACTCGCGATGTTGCGTCAAAGGCACGAGGTAAAATAACCGTATATAACGAATACTCCTCATCTCCACAGACACTCGTTACCAATACCCGATTCGGCTCTTCAACGGGTAAGGTGTATCGCACGTTACAATCTGTGGTAATTCCTGGTAGCACGGTAAGCGCCAGTAAAACAGTAGCTGGAACACTTACAGTTGATGTTATTGCCGATGCCCCGGGCACAGAATACAATATTCCTGCTGGAAAATTTATTATTGTCGCATTCCAAGAAAAAGGGGACACCAATAAAGTACAGAGTTTCTACGGAGTATCTGATGCGGCCATGACCGGTGGAGCGTCCGGACCTTCAGTAGTGGTGACTCAAGCAAATTATGATGCAGCAAAGAATGCAGCGACCTCTGCGGTTCAAACAGAACTCTCCGCAGCACTCTTTGCACTGGGAGCTGATCTCCAGGTGCTCGAAGCAAACAAATCTTCGATTACATCGGTGACCAGTTCTGCCAATCCCGATGATGCCGCGCAGAGTGTTACGGTTACCGTGGTTGGTGGTATTAAGACTATTGCCTTCAGAAAAAAGGATTTGCAAGACCTCATCGCGGGAGCCATTCTCAAAAAAGAGCATCTCGTAGTCAATCCGGAGCAATTACAGCTTTCATTCTCGGATGTAGCGTTTAAAGCTGATATAGGGACTCTTCTCTTTACCGTGAGCATTCAAGGAAAGGGATATTCGCCCATCAATACTGAAACAATACAGCGCGATATTGCAGGTAAAAGCGCTCCCGATATTCGTGATTATTTCCGTAATAAAGAAGGGGTTGAGTCGGCAACCGTGTCATTATCGCCATTCTGGGTACGTTCAGTGCCGTCAAATATCGGTAAAATTGACGTTCAGTTACTCTTTAATGGTACTTCTGAAGGGAGTCGTTGACAGCCGAAGTCTCATCTGATAGTATATATGGGCTTTGTGAGCTGTGCTCGAGGCATTCGCAGAGTAGAGAACAGCACCCTTGATTGACCAGAAAAAGCAAAAAGTTATAGGAAGTGTCATAGAGGCACTGCCCGACACGACCTTTCGTGTCCAGCTTGAGGACGGCGCTGTTGTGCTGGCATACTTGGCTGGGCGCATGCGCTTGCGTCGTATCAAGGTTATGGTGGGCGATAAAGTATCGCTCGAGCTTTCTCCTGACAAAGCCCGTGGCCGCATTGTCTACCGCAACTAATCCTCTCAATTCACTAGGGCTTGGGAGTATCTTTTTTTGTAAAATGAAAGTACAGGCATCTGTTAAACCAATGTGCAAGAATTGCAAACTCGTACGGCGCAAGAAGCGTTTGTATTGCGTTTGTAAGATTGCAAAGCATAAACAACGCCAGGGTTAATCTTTTTTACACATGCCACGCATTTTCGGTGTTACAATTCCTGATAATAAGAAAATCCTCTTCTCTTTACCGTACCTCTATGGTATTGGTCCAACGACTGCCGCGGTTATTTTGAAGAGCGCGGGAATCGACCCCGATAAAAAAGCTTCGGAATTATCAGGTGAAGAGCTTGGTAAGATTCAAAAGATTATAGAGCGCGCCTACAAGATTGAGGGAGATCTTCGCAAAGAAGTTAGCACGAACCACAAGCATCAGAAGGAAACGGGTACCTGGAAAGGTTCTCGTCTTTCTCGTCGCCTGCCCGTGCACGGGCGTTCAAAGACGAACAGCCGAACGACTCGTGGTAACGTACGCCGCACCATGGGATCGGGTCGCGCAAAGTCATCTGAAAAGACTTGATAATCCTATGACCGACGAACTAAAGAAAAAGAAAGTGGCGGCACCAAAAGCTGTCAAAGAAAAAGAAGAAGCAACAGAGGCGACTGTGAGCGCTCCTGTTGAAGTCACCGAAACAGCTACCAAAAAGAGCTCAAAGAAGCAGGTTCTCAATGGTATCGTCAATATCAACATTTCCTACAACAACACCCTCATTGCTATCAGTGATCTGGCAGGTAATGTGCTCACCTTCTCAAGTGCAGGATTGCTTGGATTTAAGGGCTCTAAGAAGTCTACCCCCTATGCGGCAAACCTCGTGGCCAAAGATGTGGTTGAGAAATCAAAACGATTCGGCCTCATGAACGTTCGCATCGTGGTCAAAGGAGTTGGTCCTGCTCGTGAGGCAGCAGTTCGCGGTATTGCAGGCACCGGACTCAATGTTTCTTCGATTATGGATAAGACACCGGTTCCTCATAATGGCGTGAAGTCACCAAAGCCACGTCGTATCTAGTTTTATTTAATTTCATCATATCTCATGGCACGTTATACAGGACCACGCGGAAAGATTGAGCGAAGACTTGGTGAAAACCTCGGCCTTAAGGGCGAGCGATCAAACTCACCGAAGTCTGCTATAGTACGCCGTCCCTTTCCACCAGGACAGCACGGTTCTGGCCGCCGTCCTCGTAAGTTGTCCGAATTCGGTACGCAATTGCGCTCAAAACAAAAAGTACGTAACATCTACCGACTTCTTGAAAAGCCCTTTAAGGCCTATATAAAGAACGCGCTCAAAAATGCGAAGCGCGAATCTCCTTATAGTACGGTTATTCGTAGTCTAGAAACGCGTTTGGACAACGTCGCATTTCGTATGGGTTTGGCACAATCTCGTGATCAGGCCCGCCAAATTGTTGGACATGGCCACATCACCCTCAATGGGAAACGCGCAAAGACCCCTTCGATTGTAGTTAAAGTTGGCGACGAGATTGGTGTCCGTGAGAATTCTAAATCCTCACCTTATTTTGCAACCTTGATGCCTCACTGGATGGAAGCGTTTACACCTCCTACATGGCTTGAACTGGATAAGAAAAAACTTATCGGCACCATCAAGGCGAGCCCCACGGTTGAAGAAAGTGGAATCCAAACAGGGGACTTGCAGGCAATTATCGAATACTATTCACGTTAATTAATACGCAGTAATGGATTGTTCCCGACGAGCTACTACCCGTAACCTCCTCACCTCGTCCCGAAGAAATCACTCCTGCGAATCGTATGATCCAGTTACCAGAAGAAATAAAGTTAGTGAAGAAAGAAGGTACTAAGGCCGTTTTCGAAATTGGTCCTTTGATGCCAGGGTACGGTGCCACGATTGCAAACCCGTTGCGTCGCGTGCTCCTTTCGTCGCTGGAGGGTGCTGCCATCACTTCACTGAAGATTCATGGCGTTGAGCACGAATTTGGAGCAATCTCAGGCGTACAGCAGGATGTTATCGAGGTGCTTTTGAATCTCAAACGTTTGCGTTTCCGTAGTTTTTCCGCAGAACCCGTTATCTTGAACCTCAAGGTCAAAGGCGAGCGTGAGGTCACTGGTGAGGATATCCAGCTCACCTCTGATGTGGAGCTGGTCAATCCTGAGCAGAAAATTTGTACGATTACCGATAAGAAAACTGAACTCGAAATCGAGCTTACGGTTTCTAAGGGTCGTGGCTACGTGGCTGTTGAAACCCGACAGAAGGAAAAGCTTCCTATTGGAGTCATCGCCGTGGATGCCGCATTCTCCCCGGTTCGAATGGTAAACTTCACTATTGATGATGTTCGTGTTGGTCAGCGCATCGATTTCAATCGTGTCACTATGGAAATTAAAACCGATGGCTCGATTCAACCCGAGCAGGCAATGAAAGAAGCGGGTCAGATTTTAGCCGATCATTTTAGTCTGATTGCAACCATTACAGTTCCCGAGGCAGAAGAGAAAATCGTGAAGAAGGTAAAGAAAACTAAGAAGGTGTAACTAGACGAATGCGAATAAACGTGATATTATTTGACACGTATGAAACGAGGTAACAAGCGAATATTTGGAAGAGAAAAGCAACAGCGCAAAGCCTTTATCAAGGGTCTTTTGACTGCACTTGTTGCTCATGGCAGAATTCGCACTACCACTGCGCGCGCAAAGACTTTGAAGTCAGTTGCGGACAAAGCGGTAACCCAGGCAAAACGTGGCACGCTTGCATCACGCAGATTACTCTTGCGTTCAATGGGAGCAGATGCGGCGGCAAAGCTTTCCAAGGAAATCGCCCCGAAATTCTCTGATCGCGCCGGTGGTTACACGCGCGTTATCAAACTGGGACGTCGCAGTTCGGATGGTTCACCAGTAGCAATTGTTGAATTTGTCGCATAACTACCATGAAAGTCATCGAAATAGACGCAACAAATCAATCTCTGGGTCGTATGGCAACAAAAATTGCCATGTCTCTCCGCGGAAAGGATACCGCTGCCTGGACTCCAAATATCATTCCCGATGTTCAAGTTGTTGTGCACAATCTCGACAAGATTGTATTCAAAGGAACAAAAGCTGCCTCAAAAATTTATTATCGTCATTCTGGTTTCCCGGGTGGACTAAAAGAGCGCACGCTCGAACAAGCATGGGCTCGCGACAAGAACCAAGTGCTCCGTAAGGTAGTTCGCGGTATGCTTCCCGAGAATCGCCAGCGAGATATATTACTCAACAATATCGTCATCAAATAATATGGCACCGAAGACCCCATCAAAATCAAGATCTAGAATTGCACCCAAGCCCATTGAAGAGCCGGTAATTTCTATGTCAACCACATTTGTGGATACGGTATCTCGAGAAGATGACGACATAGAGAACGCTCCTTTGGAACTCGAAGAACTTGCGGAAGGCGTCAAGGAGAAATATTACGAATCCATTGGACGTCGTAAGCGTTCAGTTGCACGGGTTCGCCTCATGACGCGGAAAGCTGGTGATAAGATTACTGAAGATACGGCGCTTATGATAGTGAACGGCAAAGATTACTCCAACTATTTTTTGGATAAGAACCTCATCATGCGTGTTGAGACGCCTCTGCGACGCTTGAAGTCACTTTCGCGATTTAAAGTTACTGTATTGGTGAATGGAGGCGGTATTTCTGGTCAAGCTGACGCAATTCGTCATGGAATTGCGCGTACCCTTGAGCTTTTTGATGCGAACTTCCGAAAGAAACTCAAGAAAGCAGGTTTCCTTACTCGCGATTCACGAAAAGTGGAACGCAAGATGCCTGGTCTCAAAAAATCTCGCAAAGCACCTCGCTGGGCAAAGCGCTAATGCTCATGCCCCCCATACTCTGGGGTGTGCTACACTTGGATTTGGCAGTGTGTAAGTAGCCGATGACATCATGTGCTTTTCTGCTCCCGCGAGCTTTATTGTAAGTGGCGGATTAACCGTACTAGGCATAGCTACTTTTAAAGTTGCCCCAAAAAGAAAGAAACTCTTAGCGTTCATTCCTCTTACATTTGCGATACAACAGGCACTCGAGGGCTATCAATGGATTGCGCTTAATCAAGGTGAAGTCTCTATGAGTGCCGGCTATGGTTTCCTGCTCTTTGCATTCTTGTTTTGGCCAGTAGCTATACCGGCAACTGCCTACATTCTTGACGTTAGGGCGAGGACGCGCATTCGTTGGTTCTTATTTTTGGGCATCATTGTTTCGCTCTGGAACCTTTCTTTCTTTGTTCTTTCTGGTCATCCGCTAACCATTACGAGTCTGGCGGGTACTGTGGTATACGACGTACAAGTCGGACAAATATCGTCTATTATTATCACGGTTATGTATATCAGCGCATTGTGCGGATCATTATTTGTTTCTAGCATTAAGATTTTCCGCATTTTTGGCGCTGGTATCTTTATTGCTGCCACCGTTGCGTACGTGTGGTTTAGAGCGGGATTTCCCTCCGTATGGTGTTTCTTTTCCGCTCTGTTGAGTGCGTGTGTTTATTGGTACGCAACGCGACACAACACTAGAGTATCTTCTCGCTTTGATAATAACCGTGTATAATACGAATATGAAAAAATACTTATGGACACTCGTGGGATTGTTAGTTGTGGTTGCGGTTGGGAGTCTCTACAAAATATATGTGCTCGATGTTCGAAACGAAGCTATCCGAGTTGTCGAGGATTATCGTAATGGCACATATCGTATTGGAGGACAAAATATCACTTTTGTAGACGGAGTGTCTATTCTTCAAGGCATCATGGGAGCGAGTGAGCTCACAACAACACGAATTTTTGGAAATGAAGTGAAGGGGGATCTTGATGGTGACGGACAAGAAGATATTGCGTTTCTTATCACGCAAAATAATGGTGGCTCTGGAATATTCTATATAGTAGCAGTCGCGCTCTCTACGGACAAAGGTATTCATGCTACGCAGCCTTATTTGCTTGGAGATCGCATAGCGCCACAATCAACGCAATATCGAGACGGGTTTGTCATCTTCAATTTTGCTACACGACGCGATGGGGAGCCATACATTGCACAACCATCCGTTGGTGTGTCAGTTACCCTAAAGGTTATTGAGGGCAAGCTCATGAAAGCAGAGTAATAATAAATAATTTACAACTATGGCCAAAGGACACCAATCCCAGAAGCGCGAGACTCGCAAACCGAAGAAAGCAAAGAAATAAAAAGTTGCCATTCCGTTTTATGCGTTTTGATTTTTTATTGTTCAAAACCCGCAAACGTCGACTGCGATACTCACCCCATAGAACGCTCTATGTAGCCCACAAGGAAAGCGCACGCGGACTCGTTCAAGAGCGCTTGCGCTTTTGGTGCACAGTATATCCATTTGAATATGGCCAGGTTCGCATCAAGAATCACCGACGATCATGGGGGAGTTGCAGCTCAAAGAAGAATCTCAACTTCAACTGGCGCATAGCCACGCTTTCACCTGAACTTGCTGATTATGTAATCTTGCACGAATTATGCCACACCGTGCATCTTAATCATTCAAAGCTTTTTTGGGAATTTATGCTTACGTTCAATCCCAACATTTCCGCACTGCGTTCCAGACTACGCGTAATACCTGTCCATTAAGAGACAAGCTTCTCGAGTTCTGTGGGGTGTATGGAGTGCAGGAGGGCATTTTCTAGGGTTACCTTACCTGCTTTCACTAAATCGGCAAGAGAGTGATCAAGGGTGATCATATTATCTTTCATGCTGGTTTGAATCACTGAATCGATTGAGAAAATCTTGCGTTCTCGAATTAAGTTTCGAATAGCAGCATTCACAATCATAATCTCCACAGCTGGCACACGACCGCCATCAATGCTCGGTATAAGACGCCCAGAGATAATAGCAATCAATGTGGCAGCAATCTGTGTGACGGCCTGCTGTTGCTGTTCGGGTCTAAATGAGTCGATAATTCTATCTACTGTCTGCGAGGCTGAATTTGTGTGAAGTGTTGAGAATACAAGGTGTCCCGTTTCAGCGGCCGTCATGGCGGCAGCAATAGAGTCAGTGTCACGCATTTCACCCACCATAACGATATCGGGGTCTTGGCGAAGAACGCTCTTGAGACCGCTGGCGAATGATGGTGTATCAATACCAACTTCACGTTGTGAGACAATGCCGCGACCCTGCTCAAATATATACTCTATGGGATCTTCGATGGTTATGATGTGCGCAGTTCGTTCTCGATTTATTTCATCGATAATTGCCGCAGTCGTTGTAGATTTACCATGTCCTGCCGGACCGACCGTGAGAATGAATCCTTGTCCTAATTTAGTAAAATCATGCAAAATCGGCGGGAGTCCCAGCTCATCAATCGTACGAATTTTCCCTGAGATAAGGCGGAGTGCTGCAGACCAGTTATTCTGTTGGAAATACACGTTTACACGAAAGCGGGTATTATCGGCAAGTGCGTATGCAAAATCGAGTTGGCGCTCTTGAAGAAATCGTTGCTTTTGAGATTCAGTGAGAAGTTCAGTGATAAGCCCTTGCGCAATCTCTGGCGTGATAATTTCCTCGTCATCGAGTGCAACCAGTGATCCGGCAACGCGCAATGAGGGGCGTCTTCCAACGCCGATATGCACATCGCTCGCCCCCTGATGAAGTGCTGTGGCGAGAAGTCTATAGAGAGTTGATGCGTAATTCATGTGAATATTTACAACGCTCTAAGTATACCACATGAGTATCAAATCTTGATAATATTGGTGCCACCGCGCGTATCGATTTCAAGGATTCTGTAGCTCTGATTCCCAAGATCAATCGTAATATGTTCGAGATCTCGAAACCACGCTGCACGATGAATAGGAACGGAAAAGCGAGTGATAGCCAGTCGCTCACCCTCTGAACGGTAAGGCTGTTTATCGGTGTTGCGAAGCCACAAAACCCATATTTCATTACGGGTCCACCATACGAGCCGACTTTGATCTTTTGCCATGGAAAAACCAAGGACATTTTCTGCGAGGAGTGAAGCTGATGCTAATCGTGCATCCAGAAGAGTAGTTTGTTGCAATATAAAATCACCATCTCGAACTTCCTTGGGCTGTCGTGTCCCGAGCATTTGAGCGTTCCCCAAGGATTGGGATGCTTCCTTTTTTAATTCTAACAGCGAGCTATCATCGGTTGGGAGAATTAATACATACGCAAAATCAGTAAGTTGACCCTCTGCAACGATTGCCGATTTATGCCATGTTGTATAGCCCTCACGCGACACGCGAACCGAATATGTCCCTGGCGTGAGTCCTTCCTGCCCGACTCGATTACCCAACAACGAGGTACCCCCACTCGGAGCGTCATCAATGAAAAGGGTAGCGCTTGTATTTACCGTTACCGCGATAGCTCCGGTGCGAACAAACTTTCCCAAATCAAAATCATATGTGTATCCTTGCGCATATCGAATAGAGGCCCATGAAGCAATCACAAACGTAACGGCAGCAATCCAAAAGAGGATATTTCTGACTCTCTTTTTCATACTTAGAGTATACAGCATCGATGCATTGAAATACAGTAGCAATTATGCCATATTCAGTCTCTATGTCCCGTAAGATTGGCATTGATCTGGGTACCACAAATACTGTCGTTTATACTCCTAAACGAGGGATAGTTATTAACGAACCTTCAGTGGTGGCTGTTTCCGTCTTTGATAACAAAATCTTGGCAGTTGGGAACGCAGCGAAAGATATGATTGGACGTACACCCGATAGTATTACCGTTGTCCGTCCGCTCATTGATGGCGCCGTGGCTGATTATCGTGTCACCGGAGCAATGCTCAAATATTTTATTAAACGAGCAAGCGGTGTTTTTAGTTTTATCAAGCCCGAAGTACTCATATCTGTTCCCGCTGGGATTACCAGCGCTGAAAAAAGAGCCGTCATCGAATGCGCCCTAGTAGCGGGAGCAAAAGCTGTTTTTCTGGTGAAAGAACCCGTCCTTGCTGCAATCGGTGCCCAGATTCCAATCAATAGTCCTATTGGAAATATGATTCTTAATATTGGTGGCGGCACAACGGAGCTTGCTGTTATCTCCTTGGGAGGAATCGTTTCTGCGCAATCAGTACGAGTTGGAGGAGTAAAGTTTGATCTTGCGATTGTCGAGTACATAAAAAAGAAACATGGACTCGCGATAGGAGAGCGTACCGCTGAACTCATCAAAATAAATCTCGGAAGTGCGATTCGTGGCGCACATGAGGATTCTCTGAATATCAAGGGGCGTGATTTAACAACCGGGTTGCCCAAAACAATTCAGATAACAAGTAACGAGGTCACTGAAGCATTGAGTGAGCATTTGCGCGAAATTATTCAGATTATTAAGGGTGTGCTCGAGATAACACCCCCAGAACTGTGCTCGGACATTATGGATAGGGGAATCGTTATTTCAGGTGGGGGTGCACTTCTACGAAATATCGATGAACTCATCACCAAGGTCACAGGAGTTCCTGCTCGTATTGCCGATGATCCATTGTTCTGCGTTGCGCGCGGTACCGGCAAAGTACTTGAAAATCTCGAAGTGTATAAAAAGAATGTAATCGCAAAGCGCTCGTGAATGAATATCGCATTTGTACATGATTGGATTGTAACGAGTGGTGGTGCCGAGCGCACACTGGCGCATCTGCATAAGATTTGGCCCGATGCTCCAGTGTATACACTCCTTACCAATCCTGCAGTCGCACGGCGTTTACTTCCGCAGGCAACGATTATTACTTCGGGTCTTCAGCGCCTTCCCTTGTCATGGCGTTACTACCCACAGTTAGCACCGTTCATGCCATCTGCAATTGAAGCGTTTGATTTTTCAGGATTTGATACCGTTATTTCGTCCTCGGTAATTTTTTCGAAAGGGATTATAGTGCGACCTTCAACGCGTCATATTTGCTATTGCTATAGTCCCACACGAATGTTGTGGGATCGAAATGCGCAGTATGAGCGTGCAGGACTAGCTTCGAACATATATCGCCATCTCCTTCGTTCGTGGGATCAGACAGCAGCACAGCGACCGGATCAGATGATTGCCATTTCAAATACGAGTGCAGCTCGTATTTCAAAATATTATCGGCGTTCTGCGATGGTTATTCCTCCACCGACGCGCCAACCGTGTACTGCAGACACCAGTCGTGTTCCCCAAGGGGAGTATTATCTCGTAGTTGCTCGCATGGTCTCCCATAAGGAGCTCGAGATGGTTGTTGATGCATTTGCAAAACTTCGCTATCGATTGGTTATCGTTGGTGAGGGCCCATTGTACGCAAAAATTGTTGGACGTGCGACGCCAAACATTACCTGCACGGGCTGGGTACCTGACGCGCAACTCGATGGGCTCTATGCACACTGCACTGCCGTCATTATGCCTAACGAAGAAGATTGGGGTCTCACCGCGCTTGAAGCAATGAGCCATGGGAAACCGGTTCTGGCACTTCGTCGTGGGGGAGCGGTTGAGTCGATACTCGAGGGTATCACGGGAGAGTTTTTTGATGACGCAATACCGGAAGCACTTGCTGATGGTATGAAAAGAATACGAGCATCATTACAGAAGTATGATTCACAGGCGATTGAACTCCACGCATCACACTATGGTGAGCAACAGTTTCGTGATCGCATGCAATTACTCGTCAGCCAATCAGTATGACAATTACCATTATCACTATTAATTTTAATGGCACTGACGATACTATTCGTTTGTTGGATTCTTTACATGTGCAAACCGATACGGATTTCGACACGATTATCGTCGATAACGATAGTGAGCAATCCGCTCGTGAAAGTTTAGGCGCATACGTCACTACGTATAGCGGATTACTTGATGTCATTTATTCATCTCGAAATCTCGGTTTCTCCGGAGGTAATAATCTGGGTATCCGTAAGGCACTCCCGCAAAAAGCTGAATGGATACTCCTTCTCAATAATGACACGACGGTTTTACCAAACTTCATCAGCGATGTACGCGCGCTCATATCAGGAAAAAATGGAATCATCAGCCTTCCTATTCAAGAAGGGGAGCGTGTTGCGTATGCTGGTAGGGTTCAGTGGTGCGTTCCAACGCTTCACCACATCTACCATCCAGTGAAAGCCTCCGCAGAAACGTATGCGATTGGCGCAGGACTCCTCATCCATCGGGATGTATTTGAACATATCGGACTCCTTGATGAATCCTACTTCCTCTATTTTGAAGATGCTGATTTTTCGCTTCGCGCACAGCGAGCGGGTATACCAATTGAACATGCAACCAATCCAATAATTTCACATGCAGTTTCAAGCTCAACAAAGAAATTAGGGTCAGCACTTTTGCTTCGGTATCATCTCCGTAATTCGATTCTCTATAACCGCCGCTACGCACCGATCTGGGCCCGCTGTTTTTTGCCGTTCGTTCTGACCTGGGGCGCATTCAAGCAAATCACGAAACTCGCCCTTGGACTCCATAGTAATCAGAGCAGGGCACTCTTGGCTGGTTTGCGCGATGCGATAGTAGGATACACAGGAAAAATTTCTCAACGACCAATCATTGCCATTGAATGCGAGTCGCTTGAGGATACCTCATGGGGTACCGCGCGATTAGTGAGGGGATTGATGACTTCGTTGGTAGCGATACCCGAGATACAAGAGCGCTATGATATTATCGCGTATTTCAAATCCCATATCCCTGATGAACCATGGCTCAAGTACCCTCATGTACGCGCGGTGGTGGTCAGGCCATTTGCATGGTTGCCAGAATCGTTTTCGCTCTACTTCTATATGTTTTTTCCTATTCGTGTATGGCTTGATCGTCCCGCAGTGACCTACATAGCAAACTACATGCTCCCGCTTATTTTTATTGGGAAAAGCGTTGTGCTCCTCACCGAGGATGTTTGGTATGAGATTCGTCAATCTACATTGCCACTGCGCTATCGAATAGCGTATGGCATTTTTGCAACATGGGCTGCAAAAAGAGCCACACGAATCATGGCCATTACCAACGCTTCAGCTGTGCGTATTCAAAAACTCTTTGATATTCCCAACAACCGAATCGCGGTAAATGAGCTCGCGGTTACTCCCGCGCAACCAGTACAGAAACGCGACGGAGAGTATATGTTGTATGTCGCCCAGGGTCTTCCGCGACGGCATCTGCGAGAGACCATTCAAGCATTTGCCCTCATTGCTCCCGAATATCCAGAGCTCACACTCTATGCGGTAGGACCTGATAAATATAATCCGCCGTGCATTGCAAAACTTGTGCACCAAACAAATCAAAAGCTCGGACGGGACGCTGTTATCTGGGTTCAACGACTCTCTGATAGCGAACTGGCATCCGCTTACGCAGGAGCAAAATTATTCGTGTATGTTTCTGACATGGAAGCATTTGGACTTCCACCCGTAGAGGCACTCGCCTACGGTATCCCGTCAGTTCTTATGGATACCCCTGTCCATCGAGAAATCTTTGGAGAGAACGCGTTCTATACAAAGAGCGCAGAGCCAATCCAGTTAGCTCAAGTACTACAGCGAGGTTTAAACGATACTGGCCACCGACAAACCATTAGTGAAGCAGCGCAGTCCATCATATCGAGGTATACTTGGGAGAAGCATGCGCACAGAATGTTGGCGATTATAAAAGATATTGAACGAACCGCACTATGAAACGATTTTTCACCATCTCGTCACTCTTTGCACTCTACGTACTATTATTTGTTTTGATTGTGGTAGGTGTTGTACCTCGATCAGTTGCGCTGGGGGCGGCCGTACTTATTGCTCTGTGGATGCTTCTTCGTCCGATTGAAGATGGAGTTCTTTTTTTTGTGCGCGCCATACCACTTTTTATCGCGCTTCCGCTCACTGCGTCATACGACAATTTGAATATGTGGCGAATTTTTTCGCTTATCCTCTTCTCCCGTTTTCTCATAGAGCCAGCAACGTTTTTTGCGATAAAAAACAGCCTACGTAATGCGTTTCAATATCCCAGAGCGTGGCTCAAATCGCATCCTGTTGCAGTGCAGTCATTCCTTCTTTTGTTTTTGGCAGGCCTCTCTTTACTGAACGCTCAATATCCTATTATTGGGATGAAGCGAATCATTTACTTTGTAAATCTCTCTCTGGTGCCATTGATACTCTGGGCGTTGCTTCGGCAGGGGAGGCTCACCGCTACGAGTGTTATTAAGAATCTTGCTATCCCTACCATTATCGTTATCGTTGCTGGCTTTATCCAGCTCGCTTCAACGTACCTCATGGATGTGTATCAATTTATGCAACTGTGGGGGGAGCAGATTCAATTGCGACAATTCGGAGCGCAATGGTCTTCTATCGCGGTTCATGTTGGTAATACATGGCTTGCATATTATGGCTCACAACTTTCTCTGCGCATGTTTTCCATTTTTCCAGATTCACACTCATTCCCAACTTTTATTCTGTTGGGGATACCTGCACTCTTGGCAACGGCAACCGGTCCTATTCTTCGTATTGTTGAGCATATTCCTTGGAAAAAACTCATCCGAACATATGCATCACTCTCTATCGTATGGGTACCGCTCGCTTTTTTAGCAGCAATCCTGTCAGGAACACGAGGTATATGGGCGGCTTCACTCGGAGTTGTCGCGCTCGTGCCTGTTTGGTTCTGGCTCATGCGCCGCTGGAACGTCAATGCTATTGCACAACGCGTATTCGCCTACGGAGCATCTTATCTTGCCGTATTTTTCCTACTCTTTTTGATAGCGTGGCCAATTTTTATTTCACCTCAATTTCTTGTTGGAAAAGGGGATTACTCAATGTTTGTTCGACGTATTGGGAGTGTCATCGATTTTGGAGAAACCTCAAATGCATTGCGCCTAGTCATTTGGAAAGCTTCGTTAGTATCCATTGCTGACCGCCCACTTATCGGTGTGGGTATCGGTAATTTCCCGGTTGTACTCAATCAGCGCATCGAGCTGGCGCGAGCAGGTTCTACTGCGCATAATTTGTATCTACACGTAGCTACGGAAATGGGAATTTTCGCTGCACTTATAGTGATTTCTCTTCTCATTCAATCGCTTATTTCTACATTTTACTGGTTCAGGCGTGCCAGTGGACTTGAACAAATGTTTGCTGCATCGCTCTTACTCTATTTGCCATGGGTATATGCTTATGTGCTTACCGATCCCATCTTATTCGATGAACGGGTATTCCTCTTTTTCGCCACAATCCTCGCGCTCATTTGGTCACACGATGATGCACCCTAAACCACTCGTAAGTATTCAGATTGTTGTGCGCAATGGCGAAAAATACATTCGCCATTGCTTAGATTCTGTTGCGCGACAAACCTATGGGACGCTCGAGGTCATTGTATTGGATAATGCATCAACTGATACTACTGTTCAGATTATTGAACAAGAATACCCTCACGTACGCCTTATGCGGCATGAGGCAAATCTAGGCATGTGGCCTGGGCAGGAATATGTACTTGCCCATTCTTCGGGAATCTACGTTTGTTCGCTCTCGGTAGACGTAATTCTCGATTCAGATTTTATTGCTCGCTGTGTCGATGCTATCGAGGGCACAGCGAGGATTGGCGCGGTACAAGGCAAGATATTTCAATACACTATTGAGCAACTTAATGAACAGGGCGTCCGTGCGCTCACGCAATCCGCTATTGATACCTGTGGATTTGCGATGAGTCGAAGTCGCAAGGTTATCAATATAGGACATGGCACCAGTCACCAATATGAACAACCAATGGAGATTTTTGGAGTAGAGGGCGCCGTTCCTTTTTTTCGAAGATCTGCACTTGAAGAATGTCGCATTCAGGGGCATATATGGGATCCTGATTTTTTCTGGTATGGCGATGATTTAGATCTTGCCTGGAGAATGCATGTATTCGGATTTATTCAAATCTTTGAACCGCGCGCCATTGCATGGCACGATCGCTCCACGACGAAGGGTTCAGCAACGATACCCATTATTGGACAGCTCCAAAGACGGGTGCTTCGCCAAAAAATTCCACTGGAAAAACGCAAACTCGATTGGTCAAACACTCGGTTTACAATTATAAAAAATGATTATATAATAAACCTTTTCAGAGATGCCCCCGCTATCCTCGTGCGTGAGCTTGCAGTGCTTGGATATATTATTCTTTTCGAGCCTGCGGTACTTTTGGAAGTAGGAAGATTTATTCGTCTTTTACCACGTATGCTTCGTCGGAGAAAGGACATTATGCACCGCGCGCAGGTTTCAGCGAATACAATGCATCGTTGGTTCCAATGACACAATTCGATTACGCACAATCACTTGAACCGAAACACCCCTGGCTCAAAAGGTTCGGCTGGTTTCTTCTCGCACTAATTGTTTTCTACGGAGCTGTATATACTCTGGGTGGCATCAAGAATGCAACAATTTCGGTGGTAAATCGTATTGCCGATAGTGTCCGTGATAGTGGAGATAATCAACCCGAAGTGACACCTATCGCGAAAGACCCAGAGTATACGATGCCAGAAAATGATACATCTCGACTCGACATACTCATACTGGGTATTCGAGGTAAGGACGATATAGAAAACGGAGGACTTCTTACGGATACGATATTACTTTTTTCACTTGATACTCAATCGGGACGGGCGACGCTCACGTCAATTCCACGAGATCTCACCGTTCGAATTACTGATGAGAAAACGGAGAAAATAAATACTGCCTATGCACACTACGGGCTCGAGGGGAGTAAGAAGCTGTTCAGTCGCGTCCTTGGTGTTGCCATCGATAACATTGTGGTTGCCGATTTTGACGCATTCATATCTATCGTTGATACGCTTGGCGGTGTAACGGTGACACTCAATAAACCATTTCAGGAAAGCCAGCAATGGGGGTTCGAATTCTCTCTTCCAGCGGGTGAAAATCTCCTCACCAGTGAGCGGGCCTTGTATTACTCTCGGAGTAGGTATAGTTCAAGTGACTTTGATCGGTCTCGGCGTCAAATGCAGGTACTCCTGGCAATTAAAGAAAAAGCTACTGCTCTTTCTTTAACGAGCGACCCATTGAAGGTGCTCGAACTTATGACAACTATTCGAAGGCATATTGAAACGGACCTCGATATTTTTGACCTGGGAACCATTAAAAATTTACTTACTCAACAGGGAAAGCTTGATCGTATTGTTCGCTATCAACTCACCACGGAAAATGTGCTTTATGAAACCAAGATAGATGGCATTTATGAGCTTCTTCCTCGTGACAATACGCTCGCACACATTAAGCGTTTTATTCAGACGATTTTGACTAACAATCCAGTACTGCCAACACCCGCTCCGACGCTTACCTCGCCGAGCGCCCCTACGTTGACGGTATCACCACTATCTACACAATGACCCTCTCGATTATTATCGTAAATTTTAAAAATCCTCCGCTTTTGCGCTTGGCACTCACCTCGCTTGCTCGCGTGTTGAATACTACAATCTCATCGGAGGTCATCGTTGTTGATTCGGCAAGTACCATTGAAACGAGAAACGTTATATACCATGACTGCAAAAATTTATTCGAGCGCTTAGTGTTAATTCCATTTACAGAAAATACGGGGTATACTCGCGGAGTTAATGAGGGCCTGCGCCGTGCAACAGGGGAACATATTCTTATTTTGAATCCAGATATTGTAGTGCTCTCGGGAACTATCGAGGGAATGATTGCATATGCAGATCAACATCCATCGGTTGGCCTCATTGGTCCAGGATTACTTAATTTTGATGACACCCGACAAGAATCATGCTTTGCGTTTTACACACCTCGTACTATGCTGGCTCGGCGTATCCCTCTCCCCGGAACGCATGCTCTACTGAATCATTTTTTAATGCGTGATGTGGATGTTTCAGCCCCGCGTGTTGTTGATTGGGTTATGGGGTCGGCGCTCATGGTGACCCGCGCATCGTTGGATCGTGTGGGTACTATGGATGAAAGATTCTTTTTGTACTTAAGTGAAGTTGACTGGGCGCATCGCTTCTGGGAAAATGGATTCCAAGTGGTCTATGTGCCAACCGTGCGCATGTATCATTATCATCAACGAGAATCAAAGGGACGCTTTGGTATTCTCGACGTAGTATTTAAACAACAAACACGATGGCATCTGAAAGACGCGATACACTATTTTCGGAAGAACGGAACATCGGGATGCCGACCCCAGTGCCCGCAGAATTTTCAGCAAAGCCTCCTCACGTCATGACCCCTCGCCGAGGTCGTTTTGTATTGGTACTTTCAGTCATCGTTGCACTTGGTGCCGGTTTTGCATCAGGCTTCGAATATTTCAAGTACCAGAACGCACAAGCGGTGGATAGTATTATCAAGCAAGTCATAAACAAAGACTCGGGACAGAGTTCCGCAGTCGATTTTAAGCTGTTCTGGCAGGTCTGGGATAAGCTCCACGAGCGTTATGTGGATAAGAGCATGCTCGATACCCAAAAGCTCGTCTATGGGGCAATTTCGGGCATGGTAGCGGCTACCGGAGACCCTTATACCGTATTCTTTGAGCCCGTAATAAGTAAGAAATTTCAAGAACAGGTGAGCGGGGCATTCTCTGGCGTCGGTATGGAAATCGGTATACGCGATAGTGCAATTACCGTTATAGCGCCTTTGAAAGATTCGCCTGCTATGCGGGCAGGAGTCATGGCAGGCGATGTGGTGGTAAAAGTGGATGGCGCTGAAACGACATCATGGACCGTAGAAGAAGCGGTCAATCACATCCGTGGCAAGCAGGGCACTACCGTACATCTCACGCTCTTTCGTGCGGGCACTGATGGGTATCTAGAGCTCAACATCGTGCGTGACATCATTAAGATTCACGCGGTTGATTGGCGCATGCTCGAAAATAAAGTCGCCTACATGGAAATCAGTTCATTCAATGCCAATCTGGATCAAGAGTTTATTAAAGCAGCGCAAGAGCTTCTCGATGCTGGTGCAACACGACTCATCATCGATGTGCGCAATAACCCAGGGGGACTTTTAGACTCCGCGGTAAATATTGCTGGCTGGCTCATGGAGAATAACAGTCTTGTTGTTGTGGAAAAATTTAGTGATGGAACAATCGATGAGATGCGCACAAAAGGTAATGCGCGTCTGGCAAAACTTCCTACGGTGTTACTCATGAATGGGGGTTCGGCATCTGCAGCAGAAATTCTAGCAGGGGCACTCCACGATATTCGAGGTATAGAGCTAATTGGGGAGAAATCATTTGGAAAAGGTTCAGTGCAACAAATCGAAGAATTCTATAATGGTTCCTCATTGAAGGTAACCGTCGCAAAGTGGCTCACTCCCAATGGGGTCAGTATCTCCGAAACGGGAATTACGCCAACGATAGAAGTTATCATGGAGCCTAGCGCATTCAAAGAGCAGGGGTGGGTATATGGTGAGATTGGCAAAGATCCTCAACTCGACAAAGCACTGGAAGTTGTTCAAAAAATAAAGTAAGCTATCGTACTGTGAAGATAGTCCTCCTCGACAATATAAAAGGGGTCGGCAAGGTTGGCGACGTAAAAGAAGTCAACGATGGCTACGCCAGAAACTTTCTGATGCCTCGTGGGCTCGGAAAACCAGCCAACGCAAGTACCCTCAAGGAAGTAAATATGTTGCGGGCACAAAAGCTTGAAGCGACACTCCTAGAAGAATCTCGAGCAAAGACCGCCATTGAAAAACTCAAAGGAGCAACCATCACACTCGCCGGTAAGGCCAACGCGAAAGGGAAGCTCTTCTCAAGTATCTCCAAAGATGATATCGCGAGCCAGTTAAGCGTCCTCGCAGGAGCCCACATCAAGCCCGATGCAATCGAAGCCGATGACCAGCTCAAGAGCGTGGGGACTCACACAATTCACGCGCGTATCGGCTCCGCATTGCGCGCCGATATCACGCTTATCATCACCGCACTATAAGTAACTATGCTCATATAAAAACACCCCTTTCTGGGGTGTTTTTATTACTTCGCTACTACCGAGACATACTTTACAGTTCTTCGAGAGCCGTTGAACGAAGACTTATTTTTTGTGGTGAATCGAACGAGGCCATCGCGGACGGCATAGAGCGTATAGTCGGAGCCAGTACGGACGCCAGCGCCGGCATATACGGTACTGCCCATTTGGCGCACAATAATATTGCCTACGATTACTTTCTGACCATCATGAATTTTGACTCCACGATATTGGGGGCGGCTGTCTCGTCCCAACTGCGTAGAGCCTATAGCTTTTGTATGTGCCATGGATTGGCTTAGTTAAATCTGGTATATCGTATAGAACAGCAGGGATGTCAGCTGTCACACGTGAAATCAATCATAGCAAGAATAGGGGAGTTCGTCAAACGCCATACTGATACTTTTTGGCGGTTTTTCGTTCTCGCGCTTATTTCCTGGTCTGCCTATAATCTCGGTCTTATACATGCAAAAAATGGAGGAATTCCTGCTCAAAACGCGGCGTTACTTCAAATTCGTACATCCACTGTTTCGCAGAAGCCCGCACCGCAAGGGCAGGGGAGTGCGGATGCAGTTGCCACCCCTTCGCGTACCGATACTCGCGTCGTAGTTTCAAAAACATCTTCAAGCAAGAAGTACCACTATTCATGGTGCGGGAGTGGTCAGCGTATTAAAGAGGCCAATCGCCTCTGGTTCCCCACCGCCCAAGCCGCCCAAACCGCAGGCTACTCACTTGCTGGAAATTGCACTGAATGATAGGATTCGCCAGCACATTACAAAGGAGTCTGCATGGAAACAGGAGAGCGCATCACTGAACTCACAAAAGCGACGGGAGTATTCTTACAAGTCGCTGCCGATCAATGCTGGGTTGATAGCAAGGTTCACTGTCCCTTCGGTACACCCGAGGGGTCATTCATCCATCGTCCCGAAATGTTTTGTCATTCTGGGTGCCAACACTTCAGGGACCATGTGGATTCAACGTCCCAATATAAGGCAAAATGGAATGGTCTTGAATTTCTACTTGAGCACTTCGAAGGTCAACATGTCACGATCACTTCGGAACTGCGAACCCGTGCGGATGAATGCGAGAAGGGCTCCGCAGAGGCACAGGTGCTTCTTGACGCGGCAGACGTGATTGAATCTAAAAAATTCGATCGAGATATTCTGCTCCGAGACGATCTCCCCGCGTGATATCAGTGGCGACCAAAAGTCGCCACTTTTTATTTTGCAAGTAAGCTTTTTAGCCGCTCCAGCTTACCTCGCCTTGTCTTTCGTACCCCACCGAGCGAGCCACTCCCATAAGCTCTCGTTGCATAGCATGCGGGTGAGCACATACAAATCGCAGTCGTCGTCCGCATCGCCGAGCATCCGCATGACCGGAGCATAAAGACCCCTCACTTATATAAGTGAGGGGTCGACTGCGGAGATTCGGATGCTTCGGCTGTGATGCGGACAGACTGCAGTACTCTATGCGAACTGCAACGAGAGCTTATGGGAGTGGGAGCGCAGAGGGGGGTCTTTATTTGCGCACTTGAGAAATAAACTCGGAGTGCTCCCACTCCCAGAGCTCTTTGGCGGCAAGGAATGCTTTAAAATTTTTGTCGGTATCAGTAAGCTCTTTAAATTCAGAAATGCCGTGCATGGGAAGCCATTGGTGCGTACACCCCTTGCCTCCAGCACTGACACGAAAAGTACCTCCCTTAGTTCGCAATTGAACCCCACACAACGCACAACTACGCGCCTGATCGAGGCGCAACACCCAACTGGTTGTTGGAGTTTCTATGTCATTGCGTTGTGCTACCGCATGAACATAGGCAGAGGTTTGGAGACCATACTCACGATAAATACGTTTGCTGGTTTTAATATCCAAAACCCCAACTACACCGTTTACTCGAGCTACCATATCAATCGTGCCCGCATAGCCATGACCTACATGCGCCACACGCTCCTCTATGAGGAGCGGCTCCACATCGTTGTTACGCAAAAATTCATTGAATGCATCAACCGACGGGCGCACGAGGGGATTAACCGCGACATCGTGCTGACCCCCAGCGATTGCGGCAACCGCCTCATGTACCAGGGTGCCTTCACGAGCGCTGGCTTCTTTGGCATCATCGGCGACCTTGAAACTTCGCATACCACCATAATAACGGAGGAGGGCGGGTTTTGATTTAATAGAGATAATTGCTGTCACGCGCGGATGCCACACACCATCAATGCTGTATCCTGCACGGTCACGAAAATCTTCGAGTGACTCATATTCCATCCTAGCGAATATTGATATAGGTGTTCCAATACTCGAAAAGCTCTGCGGTGGCTCGGATGTCATCAAAGCAGTAGCGAGCGATGTCGAGATATTTTCCTTCGCGAAAATAATGCGGAACCTCGTGTCCATTGATGCCCCCGGACTTGCTCGAGCGAATTCCGAATGCTTGGCACCACATATGCAGACTCATTGTTCTGCGTACCGCTCCAAAAAAACCAAGGCGATCAAATAAATCAATATGCTCATCTCCATAGCGATAGGGAACAAGATTTTTCGTGGGTTTCACTTTATTGATTGCCGAGCGAACCATCAAAAACGGGCAATCAAAGGAGCGTCCATTAAACGTAACGTACTGTTCATAAAAACCAATCGCGCGCCAAAACTTGGTTAATATCTCGGCCTCGGTTCCCGAAGAATACGTGACACCATTTTCTTCGAATTCAGCGAGTGCCTGACCTGGGGTTTGATAATACACAGCACCCTTAGCGGTATCGGGGTTCAAGAGTGCAATGGCGACGATGTGCCCAGTAAGCGGAGAGAAGCTTAGCGTTTCTGGAACAGCATCGCGCTCTTCCTGCGTTCGAGCGCCTTTTAATAAATATTCCTGCGCCTGCGCATCAAGCCCAGTAAAATCTATTCCGACGGTTTCTATATCGAGTACGACTCGTGACATGTGAGCATTGTACCCTTGCATACGCCAACCGCAAGTGTATTGTCACCGTTAACACTCTTAGGAGGTTTCTATGCAGATCATTCACAAGTTACTTCTAGTCAGTATGCTCTCAATCTCTCCAGCAACGGTCGCTCCGCCCAAACCGCAGGTCTTACTGAAAGTCCTGCCATCGTTTGCCACTCATGACCCATTCCACGGTAAAGAAGTGACCGCTCTACTGATTATCAGAAACTTCGATGCTGAACTCTGGTGTCCCGAAATTGAATGGGAATGGAATGGTGAGCGCTCGTCACAATTGTCCGATTGTGTTCCCTTTGAAGAAGCCGAAGCGGGGGAGAAGGAGTTTTGGTCTGAAACTCGACAGCGTCGTTTCTACGCAGCCGGAATCGTTCATGTTCAAGTAAAACTTCTAAAGGGCGGCAAAATACTGCGTCGTGCCACGGCACGCATGACCATTATGGAGCGGTGAGTGAGCTACCGGACACGGAATCATTCCGTGTCTTTTTTATGAATGTAATCGCCAGCTCAACATACGCTCTTTGTGTGTCGGGGGAGTGGTTCTTGGCTATTAGATAACGTCGTACAATGTAGATTATGCGAAGTATATAACGAAGCAATCCCCTGTTACCACTCAAAATTTGAGTGTTTTAGCCGGGACCCAAAATTAATAAAAAACCTCTTTTTAGGCGGTCACTATCGTGACATGAGAGACCCCTCTTGGAGGGAACGTTGCGGGCAGGGCTACCATTGAGCTGGGTTCCATTTTTGATGTTCCTTCGATTTTCAAATTGATTTTATGTTTGTTAGATATTCAGCTACGTCAAAGAATCGGCGAAACGAATATACGAAAATTTGAAACGCCCCACGGAACAGGGCGTCCGACTCATCTGCCATCAATTCACGATTCGTTTTTTCCGTCACCCACTCCCCTATTTCCTTGTCTATATATAATTGAGTGGATTAAGCGTGCCTTCAAAATAATTAAAATTGAGTTGCCCACTCGAATCTTTAATGTAGGTAAAGAAGTCCTTATAGAGCGTGAGGTGAAGGTGAGATCCGGTTGAATTTCCAGTTCGCCCCTCATATCCAATCACTTGACCTTGAGTCACCACGGAGCCCACGCGAAGACCAGCAAATGAACTCATATGAGCATAAAGTGAGACGAGGTTATCGGCATGTTGAATGGCAATCCAATTTCCCCAACCTGAATTCGTTCCATCAGCCACAATAGTACCAGCGCCAATTGCCATAATAGGAGCCCCAAGACCAGCAGAATAATCAACTCCATTATGCGGTGCCCCACCATACGGACCTCGCTTATTACCACAGCGAGCATATCTTGTACACCCATATCCTTGAGTAACATATGCGCGTTCTTCGGGAGCAATAAATAACTTTGTTCCTTTTGGAGGAACCGCTATCGCGGTGATGTGGACGATGTAGAGACCGCCAGAAACTACCTTTAACTCAAGCTCGCGTAGCTCTATAAAGTATACCGATTTCTGTTCTTCAATTTTGGCTAATTGCTTCTGATACGTTGCTTCCTGACCCTTGGTTACGGTAAGTACGCGGGTCTTCTCACCCTTAGCTCCCGCGAGTTGATTGGCACGACGTACAGCTTCATCGCTCAATGCAACGAGTTGCTGCTGTTTTTGCTCAAGCGACTCCTTATCCTGCTCAAGTTGTGATTTAACATCTTTGATGTCCTCAATCGTGGACAATATTTGATTTTGTACCCGACTGAGACTGTGCACTTGTGCTATAAATTCTGAAAGACTCTCGTATTTAAATAGATTCGCAATAATACTGTCATGATCAGTGCGATCGAGGAAAAATACCATACGTCCAATGGTTTCACGTTTCCGACTCATCTCGGCTCTTTTTTCTCCGATATCTTTCTCAACACCAGTTATCTCAATCTTTGTTTTATCAATCTTTACCGCAGTAGCAGAAAGTTCGGCTTGAACGGCAGCTATCTGATTTTGAATGAGCGCAATAGTCTTTTTTAGAGAATCCTGCTGTTCGTGCGTGGTAGCGATAATTGCACGTTTCGCCGCCGCCTCTTGTTCAAGGGCATTAATTTGAGCTTGGAGTTGCGCCATCCGTTCTTCGTCAGCCGATTGAGTCTTCGCAAGGGGAACAAAAAAAACAAAGGATGAGAGAATGAATACACTGATGATGATTTTTTTCATGTGAGCTTTATGATTGCTCCTTCGATACGTGCCAGCGTCTCTGCATCTCCAATCACACCAGCAATGTCTAATGGTCCTGCGCTGTTCTGTTTGCCCGAAAGGGCAATACGAAGTGGCCAATACACACTCCCCTTTTTGCCCTCAAATTCGGACAGGGCCAGCGCATCAAGGGTATCTTTGGTGAGTTGATGCGCTTTGACCAAAGCCATGCAACGCTCCAACGATTTGAGCGCTCGCGCCTCGTCGTCTTCTTTCCAAAGCAACAACGAGCTCTCATACTCGGGTCGCTTCCAAAGATATTCGAATACCACGTATTCACTCAATCGCTCAAGGCGCTCAATGATTATCAGTACGGCACCATCGGGAAGCTCTGGCATGCCAACGACCTCTTTAAACGCCTGCGGTGTCATGCGCTTAATGTGTTGTGCGTTTGTCCAATTAAGCTTTACAATATCAAAAACCGCCCCGGATACGTGTACTTTCGTGAGATCAAATTGCTTTGCCATCGCATCCTTATCGAGGAGCTCTTGGCCATACGTATATCCAATTTGCCCCATAAACGAGAGGAGCGCCTCGGGTAAATAGTCGCGCCGGTATTCTTCTATATTGGTTGCGCCATGACGTTTGGACATTTTGCTTCGATCTTCTCCCAAAATGAGTGGCAGGTGCGCGAATTGCGGTGGCGTTACGCCCAGCGCTTCATAAATCAATAATTGCTTCGGCGTGTTGGAGAGATGATCTTCGCCACGAATAACATGGGTAATCTCCATATCTAAATCGTCAATCACTACGGCAAAATTGTAGAGTGGGGTATCGAGGTCTTTCGCAAGTAGAATCTGACCAACATTTTTCTGAAGCACCGAAACTCGACCTCGAATACTATCCTCAAATGCAATTTCACGATCAGGGTCACTCTTTTCAACCAGTATAATAACCTTATCGCGCATGGGGCGACCAATGGCAATCATCCCGGCCCTCTCTTCTTCGCTATATTCACGCCACACCGCTGTCCCCTCTTTGAGCATGCGTTCGAGTCGCGCGCGATACTGGGGTAAACGTTCAGATTGCCGAATAAGCTCGGTATTGTCCCAATCTAATCCCAACCAATGCAATCCCTCAACGATATTGGCCTCAAACTCTTTCGTAGAGCGCTCGACATCAGTATCCTCAATGCGCAGGATAAATTGACCTCCGTGATGTCGCGCAAAAAGCCAGTTAAAAAGCGCCGTCCGAGCGGTTCCAATATGCAAATTACCAGTTGGAGATGGAGCTATACGAACCTTTACGGCCATGGAGTAAGTATATCAGAATTGAGAACCCGAGAAAACAAGGTCCAACAATGCACAAGTAGTTCTGTCAACCGCGTGCATCTGGCTGGCGATATGATTCAATACAGGTATGTTTATGGTACGTGTGGTTCCTCTCGCAAAACTCCCTGCTCATGCGCCGGCTGTTTTAGATTACTTTTGGCCTGATGCGCTCGCACTGGGGAGTCTCGTTCGCGCATCCATCGGAAAACGTGTCGTGCTCGCGCTCGTGCTCGACACGCAGGACATTCGATCCGCAAAACTGTCGCTGAAGAAATCCTCGTTTGCATTAAAAAAGCTTAGTGGCGTCATCTCGGAAACACCTCAACTTTCTGGCATTCAAATCGAGCTTGCAAAATGGATTTCGGCGCAATACTTTTGCTCACTCGCTACTGCTTTGACCACGGTTGCGCCTCCTTTCATCGGAAAGCGTGGATCACTCGCCGATCACAGGAGTGTCGTTGCGCCCACCACATCAGCAAACAATTCGGGAATTGTGTATGTCGCGCAACCCGATACCGCACTCAAAAAAATTCGAGAAATCATCGCATCTTCAACCGGTCAAACATTTCTCCTTGTTCCCGATCGCTTTATTGCTCGAAGCATTCAAGTTCAGCTGGGAACGGATGCACACCTCATGCACTCGGGACTCTCGGCTACCGATGCTAAGAACATATATCGCCACGTGCTCGATGGCTCGCTGAAGGTACTGGTAGGTACTCGAAGCGGCCTCTTTCTCCCCTGGTCAGCGCTTACTCATATTATCGTTGAAGATCCCCTCAATGAACTCTACAAGAGTGACATGACTCCCCGGCTCAATGCGCCTGATGTAGCGCGACACCTCGCAACATTGCATCATGCGCAACTCACCTGGCTCACCGCTGCTTTAAGTACGGTGCAATATCATCTGACAGTATCAAAAAAACTTACCACAAAATATATAAAACCACTCTGGCCTGCAATTACTCTCTCAACAACCGAAACACAAGAACAAGCTGGCCACCGCTCACTTTTTGGAAGACCGGCTCAAGACGCACTCTTGGATGCGTACGAACAAAAAACGCCGCTCCTTATGTATTCTGCTCGACGTGGATACGCAACTATTGCTCGTTGCGCACGCTGTCGTGCTTCTGTGGCGTGCGCAACCTGCGCTATTCCACTGCGCTGGCATCGAACGTCCGAGGATATGCTCGTGTGCTATCACTGTGGTGCGTTTAACTCTGTTCCGAAGCAATGCCCCACCTGTCACGCAGGAGTACTCAAACCATCAGGAACTCCAGGAAGTCAGAAGCTCGTTGAAGCAATCAATACCGTCTTGGAACGATTTGGTCATGAAAAAATAAAAATCCCCATCCTTGATTCTGATCTCGTCCAAACTCCCGCAGACGTACAGCGTACACTCTCTGAATTCGACGCGATGCAGCATCCCGTACTCGTAGCGACCAGTATGATTCATAGCCATCGCTACGAGCGAACCTTTCAAACGATTGTGGTGCCTCATATGGATATGCTCGCAACGAATCCCGACTATCGTACCCAAGACAGACTGCTCCTGCAACTCGAGAAGTTAGCCGACTTTAAACCAGAACGTATCATCCTCCAGACATTCCAAGATGACGGACTCGCACCGTTTATCGTACAGCGAGATTGGGACGCGTTTTTCACGCAAGAACTTGCGCATCGAAAAAGTCTCCGCTGGCCACCGTACTCCCGTATTATCAAATTGAGCTTCTCTCGTCGCGACAAGGGAGTTGTTTCACGGGCTGCAGGAGTGTGTGCTGATCGACTCTCTCGAGCGATTGCTCATCTACGAGCGCCGGGAACGCAATTACTGGGACCCGCACCTGCACTTGTCGAGCGTTCGGGCGGGCGATGGACACAGCACATCATCCTCAAGAGCACACTCCCCTCCTCACGACTCTCCGAATTATTACAGTATACCCCTGAAGGTTGGCTCATTGATGTTGACCCGCGAAGTATCTCGTGAGATAATATAATCCTATGGATCTCACGCACGCACCTCACCCATTGCTGACGAAAACAGCAAAAAAAGTGAACGCACAAGACCTCGCAGTAGGCTCTTTTGATGCACTTTTTACCGATATGAGGGAAACCATGATTGCCCTTAAAGGAATTGGACTTGCCGCCAATCAAGTCGGCCGTCCAGAATCTATCTTCATCATCGATGAGAAACTTGCCACAGACCATGGCGTGCCTTCAATCTACGCAAATCCTGAAATTACAGAATATGGCATTCAACGTGACGAGCTCGAAGAGGGATGCCTCTCCATCCCGGGGTACTGGATTGGCATCGAGCGAGCAAAGAAGATTATGTTCAAAGCACTCGATTGCAAAGGCCAGCGCGTAAAATTTCGTGCTCGTGGGTTACTCGCACGGGTGCTCCAACACGAAACCGATCATCTTCACGGCACAACTATTAAACAACGTAGCAAGCGCTCGTAATCCGCACCCACCTCGCTCATATGGCAATTATGGTTGATGCTCCAAAATCAGAAATCCGACTTTCAGTCGCACTGGAGCGACGGCTTGGCATGCTGTTCTTCGGTACATCGCAATTCGCCATTCCATCTCTTCGCCTGCTCCACAAAAACGGCTGGCCTATTGTTGCGGTAGTGACAGCCCCGGATAAACCTTTCGGACGCAACAAGATACTAACGCCATCGCCAATCAAGGTTGTTGCTACTGAACTTGGCCTACCAGTTCACACGCCTGCATCACTCAAAGATGAAGACTTTTGGATTGAGTTTGATGCACTCAAACCAGATATATGCATCGTTGTCGCCTATGGGAAAATCATACCCGAGCGATACCTCGTAGTCCCAAGACTCGGTTTTGTTAATGTTCACCCTTCGCTCCTCCCAGAATATCGGGGTCCATCGCCTATTGCATCAGCAATTCTCGACGGTAAAACTCAAACGGGCGTCAGCATTATGCTCTTAGATGCACTGCAGGATCACGGACCAGTCATCGCTACAACGCCCTGGAACATACCCGGAGGATTTGAGGCTCTCCTGTGTGAGCAAGAGCTTTCCCGTATCGGCGCGCAATTACTCGTTGACACACTGCCTGGCTACGCAAATGGAAGTATCACACCTGAAGCACAAGATGATTCACGAGCCTCGAGTACGAAGAAATTTTTGCGCAATGATGGCCGATTAGATTGGTCACAATCTGCAGGTGAAATCGTCAATCGTATTCGTGCACTTGGCTCAAATCCCGGTACCTGGACCACATGGAATGGCAAAGTTCTTAATATTCTTGAAGCTACTGCCGATACGTTGAACGGTACCCCCACAAAGCCGGGCTCGGTGACGCGTGTAGGCGATAGATTACTCGTCGCGACCGGTAAAGGCAGTATTGTTCTGGAGCGACTACAACTTGAAGGCTCAACGAAACAGAGCGCACGCGACTTTTACAATGGACATCCTTCAATTGTGGATGGTATGCTTGAGTAATGGATGCATCACCACTCTTGAAAGTAGCAGGGCTAGGCGTTGCCTTTGGTTCTCAAAATGTATTAGAGGATATCTCTTTTACCATACAACGTGGTCAGACCGTTGCTATTCTCGGACCTAACGGCTCGGGCAAAAGCACACTTCTGCGCGCATTGCTCAATCTCATTCCGTATACAGGCACCATTGCGTGGGAACCAGCAGTTCGCATGGCCTATGTCCCACAAACAATCACCGTGGAGAAATCTCTCCCGCTTACGGTGGCTGAATTCTTTTCACTCAAACATGCTGGAGGTTCCGAAGTAGTCAAAGTACTGCGCGATGTTGGTCTTCTCTCTTCAGATAATCCCACTGATGCATTACTCCAAAAACCCCTCGGACTCCTTTCGGGAGGACAACTCCAACGCGTACTCATTGCATGGTCTATTGTCGACAAGCCCACCGTGCTCCTGTTTGATGAGCCCACATCAGGAATCGATATTGCTGGTCAGCAGAACATCTACAGTCTCTTAGATTCCATCAAAAAAGAACGCGGGCTCACCATGCTCCTCATCTCCCACGATTTACATGTGGTGTTTTCGCACGCCGATAGCGTGCTGTGTATCAACAAAACACTCACCTGCCAAGGAGTACCTTCCGAAGCTCTAGATTCCCACGCTCTCGCAACGCTCTATGGTGAGCATGTTTCAGTGTATTCGCACCAACACCATGAATGATTCGCTCATCCTCCAACTTATTGCAGGTGGGGCTATTGGATTGGGTGCTGGCTATCTGGGCTCGTTGATGGTTTTGCGTCGCATGTCGCTGGTTGGCGATGCGCTCTCGCACGTCGCTTTGCCCGGTATTGCGGTTGCACTCATCTTCCACTTCAATCCGTTCATTGGCGCATTCACCGCACTCATTATCGCGGTGCTAGGCATCTGGTGGTTGGGTCGTCGTACCGCATTGCCATCTGAAACGCTCGTAGGAATATTTTTTACTCTCGCACTCGCTATTGGTATCTTGCTTACTCCAGAACCTGAATTACTCGAGGCGCTCTTTGGCACGATAACCAATGTGTCCCTGCCAGGCGTGCTAGCGATTCTTGCTTCCGTGGCCATTACTATTATTGTTCTGCGTCGTATTCGCCCGACCCTCATCTTGGATATGCTCTCCCGCGACTTGGCTACTGCATCAGGGTATTCAGTGGCAAAAGCAGAGCTTTTCTTTTTATTACTGGTGGCGCTTATCGTTGCGTTAGGACTGCGTATTGCAGGCACACTGCTGACGGGCTCGCTGGTAATCATTCCAGCGGCGGCCGCACGCAATATATCCCCATCGCTTTCGCAGTATTCACTCTTGTCGGCTGCGTTTGGTGCATTTTCTGCAATCGCTGGCATTCTTGCATCGCGTGTTTTCGGTATCCCTCCGGGGCCTCTGGTCATCATTTGCGGTGGCATTCTGTTCGCTGTAACCATCCCATTTCGACGATCGTAAAGCTCTTTACGATAGGGGTATATTCTGCTAGAATCCAACGTCATTTAACTGTACACAACCATGTCACTTGGAGTGAACGATTTAAAGCCAAAAACATATTTTATTTACGAGGACCAACCCTTTATGGTGCTTGAAACGCATCACCTGAAGATGCAACAGCGCCGTCCCGTTGTTCAAACACGCATGAGAAACCTTATCAACGGCAAGGTTCTCGAGCGCAATCTCGCGCAATCAGACGTCTTTGAAGAAGCTGACGTTGAACGAAAAACGGTCAAGTTTTTGTACGCACATCGCGGTGAGTATATGTTTGTTGACCCCAAGGATTCATCCATTCGCTTCAAACTCGACTCCGACTTAGTCGGTGATAGTGCAAAATTCTTAAAACCAGACACAATTCTTGAATCGCTCAACTGGAATGGCAAGGTCATCAACATTTCCTTACCTATCAAAATGCAGTTTAAAATTGTTGAAGCACCCCCGGGCATTCGTGGTGACACCGCAAAGGGTGGCACCAAGCAGGTAAAAATAGATACCGGTGCCACGCTCAATGTTCCCCTCTTTGTAAATGAAGGGGATGAGATTGTCGTCAACACCGAAACTGGTGAGTATGTCGAGCGGGTAAAGTAACCAGCGAATTAAAGAAAACGCCGCACGAGTTGTGCGACGTCATGCTTGGATGAGAGGACAACTCATCCTCACGAATTTTGCGAGCTGCTCATCATTCTCGATGCTTTTCCACCGATGCAGATAGAGACGCTCTACGACCGACGCATCGAACTCTGCATCGGAGTACTTCCAATCGAGGTCTTCGCTAGGAATACCCCGAAGGGCATCTCGCCGTACAAGCTCATTGAATTCTTCATGCATACCCGCACAAACGACGGCAGTGAGATGATCGGGCCAGAAACCACTTAACTGCACTCGGCGGAAAGAAACAAATGATGCAGTCTCTCGATCTTGTACTCGATGACGAACTTCATGCACAGCAATACCTTCGAGAATGGTCTGCATCGCCAGTTCATCTGACAATGACGCCGCATACTCATGCAACAAATGAGAAAGATTTCCAGCGAATACAAAGTAGCACTCTTCGCTTCGACGTGATTGTGCACCGCAACATGCTGCCACTGCTCGTAATCTCGGATGTAGAGCTTCGTCAGAAAAATGTACCCGAGTGGTACTGTCGCTACCGTAGCAAGCTTGATGCGTCTGAAGTATCGTCCATCCTAATTGAGCGGCAATCTGTGCATCAACCAAAGCAACCCCTGCCTGCTCAAGTTGCGTGCAATACTTTTCTATCCAATCTTGGTAAGAAACAAACTCCGTCATACACCCTCCTCTCCACACGGGTGTACTACTTTCTTCGGATGGTGACAAGAAGGTCCCCTGCAGGGACGCCCTCGAGCCCAGCATTGCCTTCTTGGGGAAACGCTATAAGATACCGGTCAGTAATATTTTTTGGAATATGAATCTCAAGGGTGCGCTTGCCTTTCAAGCGCCCAGCACCTCCACAATTCGTGCATACATGCTCGGCAATACGACCCTCACCTTTACATGTTGCACAACCAACTACTTGAGCGAACGTACCAAACGGCGTGCGCACTGCTCGCTGTACTCGCCCTTGTCCGTTACACTCCGTGCACGTTTTAAATTTCGAGTTCTTTGCTCCGCTTCCCTCACATTCTATGCACGATTTAAACGCTTCAAATTCATAGATTTTATTTTTCCCAAAATCACTCGGTGGCACAGAAATATTCAGGTGTAAATCTTCGCCTTTCTCTGCCTTACCACTCCGTACACCCCCAGCACCAGAAAACATATCGAAGATATTCTCAAAACCACCACCCATCCCTCCAAAATCAAAATGCGCATCTTGAAATCCGCCACCCCCGAATCCGCCCGCTTGAGTACCTGCGTTGCCATAGCGATCAAAACGCTCCTTCTTTTCAGGGTCGGATAGTATTTGATAGGCCTCGTTTACCTCTTTAAAACGCGCTTCATTACCTCCTTTTTTATCAGGGTGATGTTGATGTGCGAGCTTACGATATGCCTTCTTTATATCGTCAGCAGAAGCACCCGGTTTTATTCCGAGAGTTGTGTAGTGGTCGGTCATGTTCAGAGTGCGAGAGATTGCGCTTTCACGTCCTTTTCAACGATGCGCACAAATCCCGTTTTTGTAAGAATAAAGAAAAGAAAAGCTCCGAACCAAATTGCGAGCTCGCGATAGATGAAGAGCACCGACCAAAGGACTAGAAACAATCCAAATGCGAGGAGCGGGGGCAAGAATGGTCCCAGCGGACCCAGAAAACGTTTCACGTAGGCATCAACACTCTTCGCCAAATCCGCTTTCACTTGCGCGCGTACCGAAGGTGGGAGCTGATTAAGCTGTGCCTCAACGAGGGGGTTTTTGTAGGTATCACTGATTTGATTCTGGATACCAACACTTATTTCTTTTACTCCGACCTGGTTGTATGCGGGTAAGAGGTAGAATCCTAATGAGAGCATGAGGAACGTGCCGAGCATGAGCGGTGTCAACCCTGCTCCGAGCGATGTCCGAATTCGAATTGTGTGCCGATCCGCAAGGTCGTCACGCATACGCTTTGCGGAAAGATACCAAAACCCCGCAAATACGGGAAGCATCGACAGATACCAAAGGTTGGGACTCCAGAAGATGATAAACGTTGCCCATGATGCCAGTGTAGCAACGAGTCGCTCCTTAGCGCTTTCAAGCATCAGCCAGGCAAGCCCCGTGATGGATGATGCGAGCACCAACGCAAGCGATGGCCACACAACTACGGCATACCCTGAAAATCGCAACGGACTCTCAAGCCATGGTTTTGCCGTTGCCCACAAAAGTGTCGCCGAGAGCGCCACGGCACAAATAATGATACTCCGTTTGATTGAGGCGGCTTGCATTCGTGTAGTGTAGCACAGATACTACTCTTTTTTCTCTTCGGGCTTTGCTTCTGTTGCCTCCTGCGTGGATTGTCCTTCTGGCGGTGCTCCCGCTGTCTTTTGAGCTTCGTAGAGAGCCGAACCAACTGCTTGCGCTGCTTTACTCAAGATTTCGGAAGCAGATTTCATCTTACTTTCATCAGCTGATTGAATCGCTGTTTTTACCTCAGTGATTTTCGCTTCCAAGTCTTTTGTATCTTCTTCTTTAATCTTGTCCTTGTTATCGGCAAGCATTTTTTCGGTCGTCCATACCAGTGTTTCAGATGCATTGCGCACTTCGGCGGTTTCCTTTTTCTTTGCATCTTCCGCCGCGTGCTCGGATGCTTCGCGAATCATTCGCTCTTTTTCATCTTTCGACAACCCTGAAGAACCTTCGATACGGATAGAATGTTCTTTGTTGGTTCCTTTATCACGAGCTTTGACATGCAAGATACCATTTGTGTCGATGTCAAACGTCACTTCAATTTGTGGCACGCCTCGTGGCGCGGGTGGGATGCCGTCGAGGTTGAATTCGCCCAGAAACTTATTGTCGCCGAACATGGGACGCTCACCCTGACTGACGCGAATGGTCACCGACGGCTGGTTTTCGGCCGCAGTGCTGAATGTTTGCGACTTTCCGACAGGAATGGTCGTATTCTTCTCAATCATCGGCGTTGCTACATTGCCCAACGTCTCAATAGACAGCGAGAGTGGAGTTACATCGAGCAGAAGCACGTCGTGCACATCACCCTGCATGATGGCACCTTGGAGCGCTGCACCAAGTGCAACAACTTCATCAGGATTAATGTCGCGGTGCGGCTCTTTGCCAAACAATGCCTTCACTGCTTCGATAATCGCGGGCATACGTGTTTGGCCACCAACCATAATTACTTCGTTGATATCGGAGAACTTCAGCCCAGCATCAGACATTGCTTTTCTGGTCAACTCAATGGAACGGTCGATGTAGTCCTTGGTAAGCGACTGGAGCTGGGAACGCGTAAAGGTAAGCCCAAAGTGTTTGGGGCCTGATGCATCTGCAGTTAAGAACGGAATGTTAATTTCTGTTTGCGTAGTTGTCGAAAGTTCATGCTTTGCTTTCTCGGCCGCATCTTTCAGACGCTGGAGTGCGAATTGATCCTTAGAAATATCAACGCCTTGCGTCTTCTTAAATTCGGCCACCAAGAAATCAATAATGCGCTGGTCAATGTCATCCCCGCCCAAGTGTGTGTCACCGCCAGTAGCCTTAACCTTAATATCGCCACCAAGCTCGTCGACATCTACCTCGAGCACTGATACGTCAAAGGTCCCGCCTCCGAAGTCGTAGACGACAATCTTTTCATTCTTTTTCTTGTTGAATCCGTAGGCGAGTGCGGCAGCAGTCGGCTCGTTAATAACACGCTTCACGGAAAGTCCTGCAATTTCACCGGCATCCTTGGTTGCTTGGCGCTGTGAATCATCAAAGTATGCAGGAACCGTAATAATTGCTTCGGTAATCTTCGTGCCAAGCTTTGATTCTGCGTCTGCCTTGAGCTTTCCGAGCACCATGGCGGAAATTTCCGCTGGTTTGTACCACTTATCTCCCATTTTCACCTCAACTGAATCCCCTGCTCCTTTGCGAATTTCGTATGGCAAGAGCTTCAAATCGCGCTGTACCTCTGCATCTTGCCAACGCCGTCCAATCAAACGCTTCACCGAATAGAGCGTGTTGGTGGGATTGGTGACCGCTTGACGCTTTGCGGTCACGCCTACATAGCGCTCACCATTTTTTCCCACCGCAATTATCGAAGGGGTAGTGCGAACACCTTCGGCATTCTCAAGAATGCGTGGCTGTCCACCCTCTACTACTGCTATTGCTGAATTGGTTGTGCCTAAATCGATTCCAAGAATTTTACTCATAGGTATATATAATTAATTATTACTTAGATGCATAAATAATGACTCGTGCTGGTCGGATAACGCGCTCATGCAAGGTGTATCCTGCGCGTTGCTCCGATGCAACGGTATCCGCTTTTCCGCCAGGAATCTGTGAGATGGCCTCCATGGTGTTTGGATCAAACGGCTTTCCGACCGATTCAATACGCTGAATTCCAAACTGTTTCATCGTTTCATGGAATTGCTCATCAATCTTTTCTAATCCTCCAAACCAGTCTGATTCGTTTTTTACCGCATCTGTTGCATGCGCTACTGCTTGGTCCATGAGGTCGATGACATCAACCATCTTGAGCACCACGCGCTCCACACCGAACTTGCTAATCTCAATGAGTTGTTGGTCCATTGCTTTGCGATAGTTTTCAAAGTCTGCGGCGAGTCGGAAGTACTGCTCTTTCGGAATCGTATCAATCGGTGGATTCTCGTCAGGTGGTTGTTGGGGTGTGTCGTTGGTCATAGTGTTTGAGTTATTCGATTTGCGAGCTCTGCGATAAATGTCATCAGGCCAATGTTCTTTCGGTAATCCATACGCATTGGTCCAACAAGAGTGAGCGTTCCTTGCGCACCGTGAGGGAGCCGATACCGGCTCACCATCATGGTTTCATCCCTGATGCGTGCGTCACCGTTCTCGGTACCGATAAAAATCTTGATATCGTGCACATCGCCTTGATTCCACATGCCACGATGCAAATGCTCAACCATCTGGTCAAATTGATCAAAAAATTCGGTAAGCCCCAGCAAGCGATCATACTCGCGAAATTCAGGCGCGCTCATGAGTTGAGAAAGTCCAAACTTATATGACTCTGGTTGCTGGCTTACATTCGCCATAACCAATGCTCCGGAAATCTGTCCCACCACGCGCGCAAGTATCTTATTAAGTTCTTCGGGGTCACTCGGATTCGTTTCAGCTACGGCCTGTTCAATTCTTCGACGATACGCCAATGACAAGGTAACCCCTTCATGCGCAATGAGCGTATTGACGTAGAGGCGATAGGCCTGTGCCGTCGGGACGCGCCCGCCAGAGGTGTGCAACTGCTCTAAGTAACCCATATGCTCTAAATCTCCCATTTCGTTGCGAATGGTCGCAGAGCGCACCATAAAAGAACCGCTGGCGGCAAGGGCCTTGCTGGATACTGGTTCTGCGGTCTCGATAAATTCTTCGATAACCTTAGAAACCAGTTGAATTTGGCGGGGGGTCAGCAGTCTCGTCATGACAGTGCCAGTGTATCAAAATTGGCACTCCTACGTCAAGAGTGCCAATTATCCACAGGGCGCCCCACGTACTCTTGACTTTTTGCTTGCTTATGCTAATATTGGTGTAGTTCACTATGATTTAAGGAGAGAGTATGACACCCAACGAAGAAGGTCTAGTTGCGTACCTACTGGTTGAGATCCGTCGTCAAGTAGAAATTGCGAGCGCTCACGTGCCCTCGGGTCACCGACTGATCCCGTATGGACCTCTGCCGTGGTACGCGAAGTCAGAGCAGTCCGAAGTTCAGATTGCTGTACTCGCGCGGCTCCGCGAAGAGTACTGTGACGTGCGTGTTTTCGAAGAATGCGAGGAGAAGTACATCGCATTCCGACGAAAACCGTAAATCAGTCCCGTCTGGCCACGCCAGGCGGGACGTTTTTTATTCTGTCATGGTATACTTGTAGGTAATGAGCATTCGTAAACGTATCGGACGATTCTGGCGCGCGCTAGGTCCCGGCATCATCACAGGCGCGTCTGGTAATGATCCCTCGGGCATCGCCGTCTACTCGATTGCAGGTGCACGTTTTGGATTGAGTGCATTATGGATACTTCTATGGGTACTTCCATTTATGATTACTATCCAAAATATGTGCGCACGCATTGGCGCACTTTCTGGATGCGGATTAGCGGGGAATATGCGCCGCCATTACCCTGCGTGGCTACTCGGAACTGTTGCAGTGGCACTCTTAGGGGCAAATATCTTTAACATTGGCGCCGATATCTACGGTATGGCAAGCGCGCTGAACTTGGTGGTACCGATAAATATCCAACTCATGGCGGTGGTAATGTCCGTAACCATTGTGATACTCGTCATTGTTCTTCGCTATCGAACGATTGAACAAATATTTAAATGGTTTGCACTTTCGCTTTTTGTCTATGGAATCACGCTCATACTCGTACACCCCGATTGGCTCCTGTTACTCCGCCGCGCACTCATTCCATCGTTTCATTTAGATAAATCATTTATGTTTACCGTGTTTGCCATCCTTGGCACTACTATTTCTCCCTACATGTTTTTCTGGCAAGCATCGCAGGAAGCTGAAGGTATTCGACAAGATCGACCAGGACTGAAAGTGTGCAAGTATCGCATCGTACACCCCGGCGTACTCTCCAACATTTCTATGGATATACGCATCGGGATGGCATCGTCCAATCTCATTTCATTTTTCATCATGTCGCTTACTGCCACTACGATTTTCAATGCGGGAGGCGCTGATATCTCAACACTTCGTGACGCAGCGCTTGCGCTTCAACCTCTTGCTGGCCAATATGCATTCCTCCTGTTCGCATTCGGACTTATTGGGTCAGGATTGTTGGCCATTCCCGTTCTGGCAGGTTCTGCGGCGTATGTTATTGCAGAACTCATGGGATGGCCGGCATCGCTCGATAAACCGTTCAATCGTGCGCGCCAGTTTTATATTGTCATGGCCACTGCAGTAGCGTTAGGTATACTGCTCCCATTTATGGGTATTTCCCCTATTGCCGCACTGTACTGGTCAGCAATCATCAACGGACTGATTTCGCCACTGCTCATCATGCTTATCATTCATATGGCTCGAAATCCCGCGATTGTGGGTCCGCATCGGAGTAAACCGCACATTCATGGGATGGGTGTTATGGCGCTTGGCATATTATTGACTGGTGCATTCTTCGTGATACTTTCATAGCTCATGCCAATTCAGATATACAACTCACTCACCCGCAAAAAGGAAATCCTCGAACCACGAACACCGGGACATCTTGATATGTTTGTGTGCGGACCTACCGTATATGACCGCGCACACCTCGGTAACGCGCGTACCTTCACCCTGTTTGACGTGATCGCCAAATGGCTTCGCTACCGCAACTATGACGTCACCTACATCCAAAACATCACCGACATCGACGACAAGATTATCAAGCGCGCGAGCGAACAAAACAGTAACCCGTTAGACTATGCCCGGAAATTCGACGAACTCTTTCGCTCCGATATGCTCGCCCTTGGCAATACTGCGGTGACCGAATTCAAGCGCGCAACTGATTATATCCCGCAGGTCATTACACAAGTAAAAACGCTTATTGAAAAAAAGAATGTCTACCTTATCGATGGAGATGGTTGGTATTTTGATCTGACAACTTTTTCTGACTACGGGAAGCTCTCGGGTCGCACAGGTCTGGCCGCCGACGATGCGGTATCTCGCATTGATGACAGCGAAAAAAAGCGCAATACGGGAGATTTCTGTGTCTGGAAACTTTCTAAGCCTGGTGAACCCCTATGGCAAGACCAGCAACTAGGCGATGGCCGTCCCGGTTGGCACATCGAAGACACCGCAATCACTGAAAGCATCTTCGGCCCCCAGTATGATATCCATGGTGGTGGTATAGATTTGAAATTCCCTCACCATGAGGCCGAAATTGCCCAGCAAGAAGCTGCCTCAGGACTGGTTCCATTCGTGCGATACTGGATGCACGCAGGATTTCTCCAGGTCAATGCCGAGCGCATGGGCAAAAGCGCAGGCAACTTTTCTGTGCTCCATGATCTCTTAGCCCAATACGACCCCGCAGTGATTCGCTTTTATCTATTGTCAAATCACTACCGAGCACCACTGGATTTCAATGAGCAATCCCTCAATGCCGCTCAAGCCGCAGTAAATCGCATCGGTCAACTCGTCTATGCAAAAACAGAAACCATTCTTACCAGCGATAGTGAGATGACTGCCATCGCTGAAGCAATGGACGATGATTTTAATACTGCCAAAGCATTTGATGTACTCTTTCAATTCATTCGTCGCTCGAACGCTTTGAACGCAAAACCAAATCAGCAATTCTTTGATGCTCTCTCGTCACTGTTTGGCATCATTCCCCCACAGACCGCCCCACTCTCCGATGCTATTCAAAAAATAGTAGATGAGCGTCAAACCGCCCGTGATGAGAAAGACTTTGCTACTTCAGATCGCCTTCGCGATGAAATAGCCCAACTCGGCTATACTATTGACGACACCCCCTACGGCCCACTGATAAAGAAAAGGTAAAGCATCTCAAATAGTCAAACGTAAGTTCTTCACAGGAACTCCACAGTTCATTTGCGAATCATCTCTTTTTTGATGATACTAAATCGTCTGTCTCATCCTCATGACGAACACCATGCCAGAAAAAGGACCCCCACAGAACCTCGAAGCCGAGAAGTCTTTGCTTGGTTCACTCCTCACTGACCGTGAAGCGATTCACCGCGTGATTGATATGGTGACTGCTGACCATTTTTATCAACGCAATCACCAGCTCATTTGGGGTGCGCTTGCTGATCTTTGGGAGGGACATGAGAATATCGATATCCTCTCGGTGAGTACGCGCCTCAAAGACAAGGGGCAATTGGATGCGATTGGCGGGTCAGCATTTCTCACCGCACTAGCCAGTGAGGTACCCACCTCGGCGCACGTACAAACCTATGCACGCATTGTACAACGCAAAAAAAGTCTGCGCGATCTGCTGGACGTATCGCATCGTCTCCAAAATCTTGCGCACCGAGAAGATGAAGATATCGATGAGATTCTTGGCGAAGCAGAACAGCAACTCTTTGCCGTTACCCAAAAAACGCTCACGAACAAATTTGATTCTCTTTCTGGCGAGCTCGACCGAGCGATGGAGCGTATCCAATCTCAAGATGATGGCCGTCTGCGCGGCATTGGAGCCAACCATGTAAAACTCGATCAAACACTGGGTGGCTTCCAAAAATCCGACCTCATCATCATTGCGGCTCGCCCTTCAGTGGGTAAAACCGCCTTTGCTATTGATATTGCACGCCGTATCGCCGAACAGCAGGTTCCTGTGGGAATCTTCAGCTTGGAAATGAGCGTGGACCAGGTGGTAGACCGTCTTATCTCTGCAAAAGCAAAGGCGTCTCTCTGGCGGTTGCGCACCGGTAAATTAAGCCATGAGGGTGAGTACAACGATTTTTTGAAAATCACCAATGCAATCTCGGCGCTTCGCGACATGCCCATTTATATTGATGACACACCGGGCATCAACATCATGCACATGCGCGCAATGGCACGTCGCCTCAAAGCAGAACATGGACTGGGCATCCTCATCGTGGACTACTTACAACTCATGAGCGCCCGTCGCAACTACGACTCTGCGGTACAGCAGGTCACAGAAATTTCTCGAGGTCTCAAGGGATTGGCCAAAGAGCTCAATATCCCCGTCATCGCCCTCTCCCAGCTTTCGCGTGCCGTAGAAAGCCGTGATGGCAATCGTCCACGCCTATCCGATCTTCGAGACTCTGGCTCTATTGAGCAAGATGCTGACGTGGTGATGTTTATCCATCGCGAAGACAAAATTAACTTCCAAAAAGCACAGGAAGAAGGCCGCTCAAATCTTGCAACTCTGATGATTGCAAAACATCGCAACGGCCCCACCGGCGATATTGATTTTCATATCAATCCTGAAAACCTCGAATTTTCAGAAATCGATACCCTGCACACTGATGCAGATTTCCTCTAATGGATCCCGCATTCTCTGCCATTGCAAAGCTTCTTCAGAAACTCCCCGGTGTTGGACCTCGGGCGGCCTCTCGCATGGTGCTCTCTCTCTTGGATCGTCCCCAAGAAGAACTCACGGAACTAGGCGACGCGATTCGCGAACTCAAAACACGCATCAAAAAATGTCCCGAATGTTTTAACGTCGCCGATGATACACTCTGCTCAATCTGCCGTGATAACCACCGTGACCCTCGGGCGATTATGGTGGTCGAGATGATTACCGACCTGCAATCAGTGGAGCGTTCAGGCCTCTGGAAAGGCCTCTATCATGTCCTAGGTGGCTCAATAGCACCTGTAAACAACGTAGGGCCTGAACACCTGCGCATTCGCGAGCTAGCCGAGCGCGTAGACCGCTTTGTACAACAAACCGGCACCATCGAGCTCGTGCTGGCGACCAATCCCACTTCCAGCGGTGAAATGACCGCTATGTACATCCGCGACCTCTTCCATAAGGCCGTAGGAGTGCGCACCACACGCCTCGCCCGTGGCTTAGCCACCGGCACGCATCTGGAATACGCCGACGAAACCACCCTCCGCCACGCACTAGAGAGTAGGAAATAGAACCTCCCATTTCTCCCCTACACCCACACCTCCATCCTCTCTCGTACCCCTAGCACCTCTCTCTGTCAGTTCGCATAGAGTACTGCAGTCTGTCCGCATCACAGCCCGCCTAGACTCGGCGAGGCTGGTCATGCGCCTGCCTGCCGGCAGGCAGGGATGCTCGGCGATGCTGACGACCTGCCTCGACTTGCGTCTCGGCAAGGCGGGCGACTGCGATTATATATGTGCGAACCCGCATACTATACAGAGAGAGGTACTAGGCGTACTCGACGGATGTCGGAGGGAAAACAGAGAAGACAGAGCCAAACGGCTAAACGGCGATTGTCGTTTAGCCGTTCTTCAGACCTTCATAGCTCTGCTTATAATACCACTATTTTCCCCACCTTAAAAGGCGCTTTCGCGCCCTTTACTTACCCAGCAGCTTGAGAACGAAATCCCTCGTTTATTTCTTTTCCTCCCAATGTGACACTCCCCCGACTCCACCCAACAACTCTTGACGTGGGGAGAGCGGGTATGGTAGTATCTAAATGTGCCTGTGGGCGAAAGCCCCGTTCAGCCAAGGAATTCCTAAGCTGAAGGCAGGCATATCAAAAACACCGCTAAACGCGGTGTTTTTGATTGTCCACTACTTCTATATCATCTAAATCAGCAAAATAGTTTGGAGATCTATCGGGCATTATACTTAAGAAATTCAGATTTCCATCACCAATCTTCCGTACAACAACCCTCACTATGGCTTCGCGACTTTTGAACGGCAGTAGAGCAACGAAACACCAGTCTTCAATTATCTTTGTAGTGTGCATTCCATCCCTGCGTTTCCTCCCAACTACTCCCATTGTTTTACGATGCTGTTGAATCGTTCCTGCCTTCCGGATAACTGAAGATGCCAATGGGAATAGCTTGTATCGTGCAATTTGTACGCGCTTATTTCTCTCTGATCCAAGTGAATTATATCGAAAATGATGAAAACCATCGGAATTAAAATTCACTTTCTCTCCAAAGTACGGACAATACATAGACTCCGTTGCTTCGTACAGTACTCTCGTCTTCTCTTTTAGCATCTCACAATGTTCGATTTCAGAGAGTTGTTCAATCATTCGTGATATCCTACTCTCCATATCAATAAAAGCAATAAATCTCAACGCCTGGCTACGCCAGGCAGGCAGGGCTTCCCGCATGAGCCGTTGAATGTTATCGAGCAATTTGACGCTTTTACCACTCTGTCGCACAACTCTTGACGTGGGGAGGGCGGGCATGGTATCTTTATTACGGTGCTTGGATGGGCTTGCCCTCTCACGGTCAATGCTTAGCCAAACCGTAGCCAAGTACCACTAAAAAACACCGCTTCAGCGGCGTTTTTTAGTTTAATCGACCTCCGGATTACCATAGTGTATTTTACGTCCTCCATTGCGAAGATTTATTTTCCAAAACGGAATAACACTCCAATAGAACCATGGCCCATCCTCGATTCGCTTCAAGACGACTCTCACTCTTTTATTATCAAGAATCGCAACAAATTCTGTGTATGAAATTTGAACAAGTCTGGTATCTGTTCCGCCATTACTCCTGATTGCTTCAAATCCTCTTGCTTGTGAAAGACCTTGCACGGTTCGTGACGCTTGGATAATTTGAGATGCCAAGTAAAATAATTGCATTCGAATCGCTTGTTCTTGGTGCGGACGAGCATGATTCTTCCTTCCGAATTTCAGATGCTCTAGACCCATCGCATTGAAATGAACCGCCATATCCAGATACGGGCAATGAACTTGTTTTAGCACTTGATAGCTCGCTTCGAAACTTGTGCGCAGTTCTTCGAATTCATTATCTGTATGTTCTGTCTTCATTGGGAGGCATGCTACACCTCCTTGTGAGAAATTCAACCAATTTGACACGCCCCCGCTCCACCCGACAACTCTTGACGTGGGGATAACGAGTATGGTAGTATCTAAGTACTATACGTGAAAGGCGTCCTACATGGGCGCCTTTCTCTATTTTTCCTCCCATTTCTCCCCTACACCTCTATCGCCTCGGGTCAGCCTCGCCGAGTCTAGGCGGGCTGTGATGCGGACAGACTGCAGCACTCTATGCGAACTGACAGAGAGAGGTGCTAGGGGGACGAGAGAGGATGGAGGTACCGAAGCGGCGGGGAGAAATAATAAAACCCCCGATACGGGGGTTTTATTTTGCGGAGATTGATTCGATTTTCACTTTCGTGAATGGCTGGCGATGACCTTTCTTCTTCTTGGAGCGAGTTTTTGCTTTGTAGCGGAAGACCATCTTTTTCACGCCCTTGCCATCCTCAAGCACCGTTGCACTCACGGTTGCACCCTTGATAATCGGCTGGCCAATGACGGCTTTCTTCTCATCGGCAATCAAAAGTACCTGATCAAACGAGACCTTTTTGCCATCATGCACCAGCTTTTCGATGGTTATAACATCGCCCTTACGGACGATATATTGCTTCCCCCCAGTTTTGATAACGGCGAAAGTTGTCATAAATGTCTGAATATACTAGCAAATACCCGCGGTTGTGTCAACGCGGTGGACTATAAGGGTCCAGTAAAACTAAAAACAGAAAACCCCATACCAGACGAGACACAAGGTCTCTGCCTAACATGAGGTTGTGCTACGCCTTCGTGAGGCTGTCCATCACGACTCGCTCGATGGAGGGCAGTAGCTCCTGCCAAGAAAAGACGCGAGCCTTATAAATTCCAACTACGTATGGCCGGAGCGTCACCTTAGCAACGCCTCGAATGTCAAAAAGGGCTCGGACCATTGGTGTCATTTTCTCCACCTGGTATGCGGAGCTATCGAAAGTAAGAATCTGCTCGCTGGTGACGGCTTCCGAGACGTGCAATGTGCACGCGTTGGGATTCGGGTAATACTCCAACTTCAGACGGAACTCGCCGTTCCAGTTCGCGTAGCGAACTTGGAGGGCGCGTCCCACTTTGGCGAGCCAGATTCCAAACCGCCCCACCCTCATACGCAAGGGCATATTGGTGGTGGCTTGTTTCCAGCGGTAGCTGACTGCCGCTCGGAAGCGAGATACGAGGTTTTTGATGAACTGCATACGGTAATCTCCTGTGCCTGTTGATGTTGTTTGCCTTTGCACAAGACCCTCTGGGACGGCAATTTCCCAAAAGTGCAGCTAACTCTAGCTACGTCTACAGTATACCACATTTATGGTATAGATGTCAAATTCGTAGCGTGAGCTCCGCAAAGACAATCTATTCAGCGGGAGCAATAATCCGAGGAGGCACATACTCAAAAGTAAAATGAGGTGGTACTGGTTCGCGACTAGAGAACGAATTTTGAGGTGAAAGTTTTTGTATTTCTAACGTATATCCATGGGGCCCATCACCCTTATTCAGCGATACTTCAATGGAACGGGTAATCCCGTCATCAAACAGAACCTGATAATACGTGTTTCCCAATAACTGCTCTTCGGTAAGTTGAGTCAGCAAGTAGCGCCACTCATTGAGAGAGATTGGCTTGATGGTTCGTTCGGCCTTTACAACTTTTTCTCCAACTTTTTCTTTAACAACTATCTCTTGAAACAACCTTCCTTTGATACCATTAAACGGTTCCGAAGTGTCATAAACCATTTCTTGAAAAGGACCGGTTTCGTTCATATGTGGTCTGTAATAGTTGTTGAACAAAGGCTTTTCCAAAAACTTTTTAAAATCCAATTCTTCTGTTTGGTCGGGTGTTGAGAATGTTCGCAATACTTCTGTTTTTTCTTTTTTCTCCGCTCTCGACCCCGAGGATCCCCCTGGAACGTTTTCAGTAGATTTTGACATAGTATTTATTAGAAAAGTTTATCAATAATAGCAATATAATCAATGGTCTATCCCTAGGATTCTTCCAAAATAATCTTTTTCTTAAATCCACCTCGTTCTTTAAGCTTTTTTAGTCTTACTGTTTCTAGTGTTTTTGTATTAAACCTCTTAAACCTAATAATAGCATTCAGAACCTCTAAGATATCGGCCATTTCTTCAACGCTTTCCGCCTTATTAAACTCTTTGATTTCTTCATCTAATTTTTCTTTAAGCTTAATCCAAAATTCCTTGTCGGTCGCAATATGAACGATAGCTTTACCGCCTTTCTTTTTGATAATATCTGGAATCTTGTCTCTGACTAATTTATTATATTTCATTTCTTCAATCTGTAGCGTGGGCTGGACGAAGTGAGAACCGTCCTAATGCAGATTATATTTCCCTTCGCAATCGTTAGGAATTGGTGATTATTAACTGGTCAAAGTCTGTATAAAACTTTTCTATAACTTTTTTAATTTGGGTATTATTTATCATAACTAAAAAATTACTTTCTATCTCGACAACATCTTCTGCCTTAAAAGCTAGACTTTTGAATAATGCCTTTCTTACAGCATTATCCGGTTTTCGTGAAAAGTAGCTTTGTAATAGTCTATGCCACCTCAAAACATCATCTTCTCTAACTGAATAATTTATCTCTTCAGTTAACGCCTCAGCGAAGTATTGGATTATAGCATCCCAATTTTTCACTTTTTCATATAAAATCTCGTCCTCTAGTAGCTTAAGTGCTTGAATAGAATGTCTGGATTTTGAAATAATAGTATAGAGTCCGCTTGTCTCTATATAATTCTCCCTGACTATATCTACTAAAGAATGAAATAAAAGACCCGCCCGGAAACTATCTTCCGTTTGGACTTTCTTCAAAGAGACATCTCCCGAATGGGTCTGCTCACGTTTGATAACTCCTAAATACCTTATATCGGGGAAGCTTGTGCCAACTAAAAATTTTTCCCTCGAAAGATTCGAGAAATTACTATTAAAGACTTTTTCAGATAATACAATATGCGTTATTGGTGCTGCCATATAGATAAAGGTTCCACAATCCACTAGCCATCATCTCAAAAGTAGCATAGGTCAGACTAAATGTTTAGATAAGAATGCTCGCCCAGAACCTGATTTGAGATATTTTTCAAAATTATAAGCAACATATTTATTATCAAATACAGTATAGCAGATTAAAACTACAGGTAGCCTATTTTTAGTCGATAAAACTCGTCCACTACTATGACGTTTTAACCTATCTTCAATATCGTTAGTGCAACCTGTATAAATAGTGCCGTTAGCACATTTTAGATTATAGACATAATACATATATTGTATTCGCCTTCGCAAACTTAGTAGCCATTGGCTACCGAAGTTCGCTTCAACGAACGAAGGTAGCCTCGACGGGATTTGAACCCGTGTTCCTAGAATGAGAATCTAGTGTCCTAGACCGGGCTAGACGACAAGGCCATCAGATCTCAATATACCGCGAAAAATGCCATTCGGCAAGATAAAACCCCACCGAAGTGGGGCTGGGCTTTGAGAGCGTCGCCACTCTCAAAGCAGAGGTGGATTCTTGAGAATCCTTCGTGCGGCTGCCTCGAGAAGTGCTAAATCCTCGTCTGAAATACTGGGCCTAAATTCATAAGCATCTCGAACGTTCATTTTTGTAAGCAGGAGTGCTTCTTCGAGTGTGAAGTCGCTCATCTTCTCTTGCAACAAGCTTGTTACAAGATTTCTGAATTGGTACTCCAGTTCCCTTTGAGCTTCTTCCCACTTGGTACGACCGGGCCCGTCATCTCTACATCCCATAAAGTACTCCTCACTTTCTAGAAAGTACTGTATCACGAACTAGTTATTTTGCTAGCCAGCGGGCACTTTGGCGCACGAGTAGTTTTGATGCTTGCTCGGGTCGCGCCATAATTTCTTGCACGATGAATTCCATGCGCATGCCTTGAGAACCCTTCACCAGCACCAGATCACCCGCTCGGAGTAGTTGCTGTACCATCGCCGATGCTTCATGCGATGTAGTAGCGCGATAAATATGTTCGGCGGGCATTTGATTTGCCGCCGCATCAGCAATGAATCTACCCTGCTCCCCCACACAAATAAGCAGTGTGGCAACCTCTGCTGCCAATGTTCCAATCGCCTGATGCGCCTGCACACTATACGAGCCCAGTTCGCGCATATCTCCCAATACAAGCACTTTTCGGGTAGCAGGAAGTGTACGAATTGTATCAATGGCCACGTGCATCGCGGCAGGCGACGCATTATAGGTGTCATCAATAATCGTCGTTGAGCGAATGCCATCAATGATGCGCATGCGTCCGGATGGGGGTACCATACGCGAGAGGGCTTGTACCGCGTCGGCAAGACCAATACCAAGCGCTGTAGCTACTGCAATAGCTGCGGCAGATGCTTGAGCAAGGCCAGCTCCTAATGCTCCCGAAATAGCCACGGGCATACTATGAGCACCGACGTGCACATCAAAAGTCATCCCCAATGGTCGAGAACCCTCAAGTCGCGGCTTAATATCTGTAACGCGAACATCTACTTCTTGTCCCAAACCAAAAGTACGGACCGTACCTTTCGTGCGTGAGCGCATCTCAAGCACCGTGAGGTCATCGGTACCGAGTACGGCAATATCCGAAGGTCCAAGATGCTCGATGAGTTGTGCTTTTTCACGTGCGAGCTCGCGAGGTGATGCAAAAAATTCTACATGCACTGGAATATCACCCACGTGGGTAATCACGGCGACATGCGGTGGGTAGCTGGCGACAAGTTTCCGAATATCGCCAGGTCGGTCTGCGCCATATTCAAGTACCAGTATTTCAGGGTATTGGGCATTCGCAAATAATCCTCGAATTCCCTGCTGAAGAACCATAGACCAAAACCTTGCAGTGCCTCCAACCTGGTAGTACTGCTCGGAGAAATCACCAATGATAGTAAGCGGGATGCCTAATTCATTGTTGAGATTCCCTCCTGTCGAGCGAATATTCGAGCGCGAACCAAGAATCACCGCTATCGCCTCTTTGGTGGTTGTTTTGCCCACGTTCCCCGTAATAGCAACAACCATCGGACGATACCGACGAATATACGCATGCGCGAGAAGTCGTAGAATAATTTTGAGTAGTCGCTGTTTCATCGTGTTGGAGGAATATTCATGTAATTGAGGAGAAAGAGCGTCATCTGTCGAAATGAAGGACTCAAGCTATCGGCGGCAAAGGTAATCCCTTGGGGTTTTTCCATTCGAATCAGGATAACAAATTTTGGATTACTCGCTGGTGCAAACCCAATAAAGTTGTGATTGTATTCTTTTTCGAGGTATCCCCCATCGGGACTTGCGATTTGTGCTGTACCTGTCTTTCCAGCGACATCGTACCGCGGGATGCGCGCTTTGTCGAAACCATTATCCACTACGGACGTGAGCATGGTGCGCAGGAGTGCTGCGGTTTTAATTGAAAAGGGTGTGCCCATAATCTTTGGCTGGCGCTTAGTCACCGCTCCATGAGAATCGCGCGTTGCGTCAACGATGTATGGTTGCATCAGTTGCCCACCATTGGCGATAGCGCCGTACCCAGAAATAAGTTGTAACGGAGTCGTCGTAATACCTTGTCCAAATGACGCGGTCATAAAATTAATACGACGTCCCGTGTAGAGGTTGCTAATATTACCGCTCGACTCTCCTGGTAAATCAATACTCGTCTGCTGACCAAATCCTAAATTCACGACAAAATCAAGAAATTTTTCCTTGCCCACACGCTCGGCGACCCACATAGCGCCTGTATTAATACTTTTTTCCAAAATTTGTGACATCGTCACAATACCAAAGCGTCCTTCGTTGAAATTTTTAATAGTATATCCATCAATAATGACATCCTCACTATCATTAAATGTGGAACTCGGAGTAATCACACCCGACTCAAGCCCCATTGCCATGGTAAATGGTTTAAATGACGAACCCGGCTCAAACGGCAGGAGTGCGCCATTCAAAAATGAAGTGGGTGATGCGCTTCCATAGCTATTAGGGTTATAGGTAGGACTATCGGCCATCGCAAGAATACGACCCGTAAGAGGATCCTGCACGATGAGTGTCCCAGAAGCAGCGCTATATTTCTTGAGTACAGAATCTAAGACTGTTTGCGCATACTCTTGGATATTTTTATCGATAGTCAAGATAATATCATTTGGACCCTCATCGACTGCCTGGTCGTCTGGAGCGCCTCCAACGAGCTTTTTGAGTTGGGACCACACATCCCAGCGTTTTGCACTGCGCGATTGAGTAAAGCCCATCAAGGCACCCCCATAGGATGATTCAACACCATACTGTCCAACGCGTCCTGCATCTGAATAACCCAAAAAACCGAGTACGTCCGCAGCAAGAGTGCCCGCTGGATATGAACGATCAGCCTCGTAACCAATTATTACTCCTGGCAGATGAAGATCCTGAATAGCAGTCACCTGCACATCAGAAAGTTTTTTGAGGAGCACCCGCGAACCAGTCGTTCCCGAATCGACAACTTTTGTAATCGCGTCAGTGGACACCCCAGAAGCCGCCGCTAAATTCTGTAGGGAAGCGGAACGTTCGGCTGGAATGAATTTCTTCGGGAATACAGCGAGAAATGGAAATTTTTTGTTCGTAGCCACGAGATACTCTTGCCCCCCTTGATCGGAAAGATAGATATTCCCCCGCAAGAGGATATTACTCACTCCATCCACCTGCGCTTGCGCCTTTTGTGTATACAACGCGTGTTGAGTCCAACTGATGCGAAATATGCGAAATCCAATACCTCCCAACAGCAAAAGGGTAACGGCTAAGGCGATAGATAGACGCGTGGTACTAATCTTATGATGCACATCCGTACAATACCAAGCTTTTGTTGAAACAGAAAACGTTTAGCGAGCGGCAACGGCACCGTCTTGTATGAGATAGACCACGGCACCGGTGGGTATCATCCCGACGGAACTTGCAAGCTCCGTGAGTTGCTGGCGATCCGACAGCGTTGCCTGCTGTTCAAGAATGCCATTGCGTTGTTCTAATACTGCCGTAAGTCTATCCTGCGCATGTGAAGTCTTCCACGCTTGAGAAGAAAGACCGTTGGCAAAAATTACATACAAAATAAGCGAAGCCAATGCAATACCCATGAGCGCAACGTTCACATTCCGAACGCCCGCCGACTTATTCGGACGGTGCTGGAATGAGGTGTTCTGTACCGCGGATGTCATATTTTTTGAGCAATCTTTAGTTTTGCACTGCGAGCCCGGGGATTCTCTTTTGTTTGCGCCCACGTCGGTCGTATCGTTTTACGAGTGACCCACTCAATAGTTCCCTCTTTGGTTGCTGTTTTGAAAAGCTCACGAACAATTTTGTCTTCTGCCCCTTGAAAAGAAATAACCAGTAACCGTCCACCAGATTTGAGTATTCGTATCGCGGCTAAGACACCTTGAGTCACATTATCGAGTTCGCCGTTCACGACGACACGTAATGCTTGGAATGTCTTGGTAGCGCAGTGAATCTTTCGATGGCGATACCACACAGGTACTGCTGATTCGATAAGAGCCACAAGCTCACTGGTGGTACGGAGGGGGGCAGCTCGTCGGGACAGAGCGACCGCCGTGGCGATCTGGCCGGCGAACTGCTCCTCCCCGTACACCGTCAATATCCGTTCCAACTCCTCGGGTTCGTACTCATTGAGAATTCTTCCTGCGGTAAGCGGATTCGTTTCAGGATTGAAGCGCATATCGAGTGGTTCATCTCGCATAAACGAGAATCCTCGTCCACTGGCACTGTAGTGCAGTGATGAAAGCCCTAAATCAAAGAGAATGCCATCAGGAACAATTCCCTGTTCTTTGCAAATCTTCTCAAGATTCACATAGCTATCATTGATAACCGTAACGAATCCTTCCAGTTCGGGATGATTCGTAAAGAATGCTCGTGCAATAGCTGGATCCCACTCAATACCGACAACGCGAGCTCCTTTGGCAACCACGGCGGCGGCGTGTCCTCCACCATTGAGCGTGCAATCGAGAATCACCGAACCTTCTTTTGGCTCGAGGTAACGGATAACTTCATCTAAAAGAACCGGGGTATGTTTTTCTTCTGTCATCATATGGAACCCAGATCCCCCAACTTCTGGGCAATAGCATCACCATTTTTTTCTAACGCTTTCTTGTACTCATTCCACGTTGCCTTGTCCCAGAGCTCTAAACGATTTTGCACTCCGGTAATCACGACTTCGCGGGTAAGATTCGCATACTGTTTGAGATATTCTGGAACGAGGATGCGACCGAGCGTATCAAAGTGCACCTCCGTAGCTCCTGAAAGAAGCAAACGAGCAAATGAGCGACTGTCCGACTGTGCTATGGGCAACGACGCAATGCGCTCGGCAAGCTGTGACCACTGCGATAATGGAAAGAGCCAGAGACAACCGTCTAATCCACGCGTCAGTACCGCCCCGTCCCCTAATTCCTTGCGGAATTTTGCTGGAACGGATAGGCGTTTTTTTGGATCTAAATTGTGAGAATACTCGCCTATCAGCATCCGCACGAGTTTCTGGAGCATTACACTTCCCTCCACTCCATTACACTCTATATACATTGTATACCACTGCCAATTTATCGCAAAGTGGATAATTCCTGGCAAGAAAAAACCCGACTTTCATCGGGTTTCAGAGATACTTCTAGGGCAACACCAAGCGGACACTGAGGAGCGAATGGGCAACCGCATTCGGATTTGCAGAGAGAATGCGATGCTCTGGATTGTATCCAGTTTCATGAACAAAGCCGACCGCGAAGTAGCCAGCTTCCTTTGCGGCGAGAATTCCATCAGTAGTGTCGTCGACATACGCACATTCTTCTGGCGCAACACCTGCTTTGTCGGCAAGTGCGATGAGTGTCGGCACCTTCGTGGGCCAGGCCGAACCGACAATCATGTCAGGCTCAAAGTACGAATGGAGACTTTCCGCCACAAGCGCATCAATAAGCACACTGTGAATTTCCGCAGAACACATACCAAGTATGAACCCCGCGTTCCGAAGCGCTTCGAGTGTGGTGCAAAAGTCGTAACGGTACTTTGCCTTTCCGATACGCGCCTGATAGTACAACTTCCGAATGACGTTTAACTGATCACCAGTCACTGTGCGCGGTACTCCATGATCCCAATAGAACTGCATGAAGTCGGCAGTAATCTCGCTACGATACTCCTCGAGCGTTGGGCATGGGATTCCCAACACCAAGAAAATCGCGTAGACGCTTCCGTATGCAATGTGCAAATCGTCGTACGCAGTGCCGTTGTTGTCGAATACCACCAAACGAATGGGCTTAGCCATTGTGTTTCTACCTTTTTGTTAGTGAACGATGTGTATTTGTTGTACCATGCTCAAACCTATTTGCACAATCGGCAAAACCTCGGCTAATTCTTTTTTGAGATATTCTTTCATCTGTTGTAGTTTTTGATTATGCATATTTTCTTCGATACAAGAGTTTTCTTATCTCCTCAACAAAAATAATGGACGTAGCGATCGGTATAATCATCAACCAGTCTGAAAGATCAAGGGCGGTCGTCCGTAAAAACTTTTGCATGAGCGGATTATATATCGCAAGCATTTGGAGTGAGATAACGATCGCCGTTGCGCCAACTAAAAATTTATTAGAAAACGGATTCATTTGGAAAATTGATTTGTCTTCGGATCGGCAATTCCACGCATTGAACCATTGGAACACCGCCAAGAGCGTAAGTGAGATAGTCCAGGCTTTTGTAATATCAGTTTCATAGTAGCCTTTAAACAGAAATAGAGTTCCGATTGCCATCGGCAAGGCCATAAGAATCATTCGCTGTTCCATCAACCTATCGACAAGATACTTTTTCGGTTTTTCAAAGTTACCACGAAGCAATCCTTGTTCTTTCGGCTCCATGGCAAGTGAAACATCGAGAAAGCCATCAGTCACAAGATTGAGCCAAATAATTTGAGCCGCAAGAATCGGCAAGGGGTATCCGAGGAACAACGCGCCTGTGATGGTAAGTACTTCTCCAAGACTGGTGGCGAAAAGATACAGGATAACTTTCTTGATAGTTTTATAAATACTCCGACCTTCTTCCACTGCCGAGACAATACTTCCGAAATTATCATCCAAAAGAATAATGTCGGCGGCTTCCTTGGCAACTTCAGTACCGATACTGCCCATGGCCACTCCGAGATCGGCCGCTACGAGCGACGGCGCGTCGTTCACTCCGTCTCCTGTCATGGCCACAATCTCCCCTCGAGCACGGAAAGCTTTGATGATGGTGAGCTTGTGATCCGGATTCACGCGAGCAAAAACACTGGTTGTGGCAAGTTTCTCGGCAAGCTCTTTTTCCGAAAGAGTATCAATATCTTTTCCAGTGAGCACTGTGTCACCTTCGTGGTAAATACCGGCTTCTTTGGCGATGGCTTGCGCCGTGATTTTATGATCCCCTGTAATCATAACCACTCGGATACCGGCCGAGGTTGCTCTTTGCAGAGCATCGGCAACTTCCGGCCGTAAGGCATCTTTCATTCCATAAAATCCAACAAAGGTAAGACTACCGATTATTTCTGGTGTAAGTTTATTTTGAACACTCGCCTCGCTGGAGCTATGGCCATCCTCGCCGAGTCTAGGCGGACGAAACGGGTCGACCGTCTCCGCAAAAGCGATGACACGCAATCCTTCCTGTGACATGCGAACAAAAGTAGCTTCCAATTCTTCTTTCTCCTTCACTCCAAAATGACTATCTTTACCGTCGCGCCAAATTTTATCAGAAAGTCCCAGAATAACTTCCGGTGCACCAACGACCGTCAATATTTTCTTTTCACCATTGCCGTGAATTACCGCATGATATTTCAGTTTGTAATCAAACGGGATTTCCGCCAATATCGGCATCTCCTGTTCCATCTCGTTTTTATGGAAACCAAGCTTCTGGGCAAATACGAGCATGGCCGCTTCGGTTGGATCACCGGTAACACGCCATAGATTTTCTTCGGCAGAAAACATTACTCTGGCACTGGCGCAATATGCGGCAATCCTGCCAGTAAAGGCCAAGTCCTGCTGATTGACAGCGTCTACTAGTTTTCCAGCGAGACGTACGTCTCCTTTGGGTTCATAGCCGATACCGTCTACCTCAAACATTTTTCCGTTAACAAACACCTTTTGGATAACAAGTTCGTTTTTGGTAATCGTCCCAGTTTTATCGACCGCAATGATTCGAGCTTGGCCAAGGGCTTCCACGGCTTGCAGTTTTTTCACCAAGGCGTTCCTCTTGCTCATGCGCCATACACCGGTTGCGAGAATGAGCGTAACCACGATAGGCAAACCTTCTGGAATGATAGAGACAGCAAGCGAAACAACTGTAGTGAACATTTCCTTTACCGGTTTGCCAAGAATGACACCAAATGTAAATAAAAATGTACTGATACCAGCGACAGTGATGGCAATGAATCGAGACAAATAACGGATATTGGCCTTGAGTGGAATCTCGGTATCGATTGTAGCAATCTGCTTGGCGATTTTACCGATAACCGTATTGGAACCGGTCTCGACGACAACCGCTCTACCGTTCCCAGACACGATGTGCGTACCCTTAAAGAGCATGTTTTTCTGATCGGCGGTAGCTAAGTTTTGTCCATTCAACACTCTCGCCTCGCTGGAGCTTTGGCCAGCCTCGCCGAGTCTAGGCGGGCTAAGCGGGTCGGCAATTTTCTGCACTGGTTCAGATTCACCGGTCATGGCCGCCTCATCGGCCTTGAGACTGTTTGAAGTAATAATACGAGCGTCAGCCGGTACCTTTTCTCCCTCGACAAGCATAATGATATCGCCTTGCACAACTTCTGTATCAGAAATTATTAGCTCTTTTCCGTCACGAAGCACGGTTGCTTTTGTCTCCACAAATCTCTTGAGTGCGAGAAGCGTGTTCTGGGCTTTTCCTTCCTGTACGGTTCCGACAATGGCATTAAACAACAATACGATGAGGATAATTGATCCATCAACAGTCTCACCCATGGAAAATACGATTGCGCTAGCAACTAAGAGGATGTAAATAAGTGGACTCTGGAATTGACGCAGGAAAATAATTGGCAAACCGTCAACTTTGCCCTCTGGGAGTTTGTTGTGGCCGTGCTCTTTAAGACGCCTTAAAGCTTCGTCTTCATTCAAACCGCGCTCACTGGTGTGAAGAGCCTGCAGAATGTCGGGTATTGTTTTTGTGTGCCAAGTGTTTTGCATATTATTTCAGCCGAGGTTTTGCCAATTTTGGAAATAGGTTCGAGCTTGGTGGGTGATGGCCCGCCTAAATTTCTGGACAGTGGACGGTACAGGATTTGAACCTGTGACCCCTGCAATGTGAATGCAGTGCTCTACCGCTGAGCTAACCGTCCAGAAACTTAGGCGGGTGAAAATGCAGTGCTCCCCGCCCCCGTGGGTCGCGACGATTTTATCACGCTCACGCGAACATGTCGAGTTTGTTGATGAGCTTGCGATGGGGGCCTTCCAAGAGCACGCGCAAGAACCTATCAAACATTTCGTAGCGATATTTAAACTCATCTTTCTCCATGACGCCAAAGCGAATCTCGGTGCCCATCTCCGCTTCAAGCGATTTGAGAAATTTGGCAAGCTTCGCACGGTCGATGTCATCCCCCACCAAAAACAAATCGGCCGGCGTCTCATATGTCGTATCATCGGGTTGACTCACAAAAATACCCGCTACTACCGCAAGTTTAACACGTCCCAGCGTATTAATACGCTTGATGAGGTGGTTCGTCTCAACGGGCGATGGCTTCAAAATGAGATTCTGAAGCTCGGTAAAGAAATCAAACTCTACTCGTAAGCCAAATTTTTCGGGTTGGGATTTAGTGGCCCGAGTTTTTGCGATAAGGCCGATGTCTTGAAGGAGTGTAAGTTCGCGACGTACGATAAATGCAGGCTCCTGCACGCGAATCACCAGATCGCTCATGGCCATGGTAGTGGGGTGCTGACGATAAAAAAACTTCAAAAGCTTCACGCGCACCCTCGAACCCAATAGATTATCCAGAATTAGCTTTGACATACGTGTACTGTGTCGCGTAGAATGAACCCAGAAGCTACCTCTCGTGCGCAAACCCTATCGCACACTGACATTGTTTGCAAGTGATGTATCCCATGGAGAAACTTACCCTCAAACCAGTCTCAAACGAAATCATCGTTAACAGCGGCGCCACTGAAGGTGCCGTCGATTTATTTTGCTATCATCCCGATGACGACGCGACGCGCAATCTCGGAGCGCTCTACGTAGTAGGACATCGTCTTGATGAATCCAGCAACATGGGGTACATGGTGAGCTTGATTGCCGCGCTCGCTCGACGCGAATACTACGGACAAGCAACCGTGGCACCTCGTGAAGCATTTGCGCGTACACTCCGCAAGGCCAATGAGGTCGTAGAGGAATTATTCCGCTCTGGCGATGCCAAGTTGAGTGTTGGTATTGTTGCCGTTGCGGGAGGGCAAATCATGGTTTCTAAGCTTGACAAGTTTAAAATATTTCTCGCACGTGATGGACAAGTCATCGACATCTTGAGCAACGTCATGCTTTTTTCAAAAGAGCATGCCGAACGTCTTAAATTTTCAAGTATCATCCATGGTTCCATTCAGGCGGGTGACCGCATTCTTGCATTCGTCCCCACGCGGGGCGTAACCACCCGAGAACGTAGTCTGAAAACATGGTTTCAATCGCTCCCCCAGCATGAATTTGCACAGCGCGTTTCCCAAATCGGTCAGGAGCACGCCACATTTGCAACGGCCATGCTACACATCAATATCGCACAGGTATCAGAACCAGCTCTGATGCCCTCACCGCAGCCTGCAGAATTGACCACCGTACAATCCAAACATCCAACGCCATCACTGGCGGCACGACCTGCTTTCAAAGAGCCCCTTGCTTCTCCTATTGCCTGGACACCACGCCAGCAAAGCGCACCTGCAACATCTTCTGTAGCTACCCCAGAATCCACACCAGATACCACACAATATGAGATGCCAAGCAGTGAAATACCCCATATTATTTCATCTGAATTTTCATTAGGCACCCGTCGAACCTCACTTTCACGTTTCTTCAGTCGTATTCGATTCATGCGCCTCGACGGACGTGGCAAGGCGGTTCTCCTCGCAGTCGCCGTCACGCTTATCACCGGTGGGGTGTTGCTTGCAAAAACAGTTTTCATCGCAAGCCCTCAAGAACAGCGAGCTCGCCAAGCCATTTTTGATATTCAAAAAACTGTGGACGAAGCAACGGAAAAATCAAAAGAGGGCAACACCGCCGAAGCACGAACCATATTCACGCGCGCTCTTTCTTCGCTCCAAGCACTTGGAAGCAACGCGTCGCAAGCACGAGATTTAAGCGCCTCGATTCTTTCGTCACTTGATTCAATCGATAATGCGCAATCCGTCGAACCTACACTGCTCGCGTTCACTGCACCCGACACCGATGCCATTCGTCTAGCCACCTGGTCATCAAATTCACAATCCTACTATGTGAGTGGCATCGATACCAAAGGGGAAATATGGGTAGCAACTCTCGCTGATAGCGTGCAATCAAATCGAACTATACTCACTTTGAGCACCGCTGATCTCCTCGTTGCATGGCGCTCATCAACGCTCACGGTGAATACTGCAACGCGAACCATCACCCGACGTTTGGGCGATACAGTGCATTCATATATTATTCCAGTTCAAGAGACTATTTTAGATGCTGCTGAATTTAGCGACAACCTCTACGTGCTCACCGACAAAACCATATTAAAAATCACTGACCTTGATACCGAAAAGCCCGTTACGAAGCGCTGGCTGGAAACCGATGATCAGTTTGCAGAAGATTCTGCACGTATTCTCGTTGATGGCTCGGTATATACCATGACCCATAGTGGCATGCTCACCACATACTACAAAGGAAAGAAAAGTGCGCAAGTACAGGCACCCGTATCGTCTTCGGGTGTGTGGCGATTGCTCCCTGGTCCCGATGGCTCACTGGCGGTAGCAGTGGGTGATGCTCGCCGTGTGTACCTCATCGACGCCACCGACGGCGCGCTTATTCGCACGCTCAAAGTAGACTCGCAAATTCCGTTTATCCACGTCGCTCCTGGTCAAAACGGAAGTATTCTTCTGCTCACCTCCGAAGGTAAGCTCTGGTTGGTCCAGTAGGGTGTCTGGAGGGGGTCTCACTCCGCTCGCACCCTTCCAGCGTCACGAAATCACCCCGCCTCTGGCGGGATGATTTCGTTCCTGCCTCCCCAAAGCCCTTCTCACGCACCGGCCTACGGCCTCTTACTCAAGATAAGGATCGTTCGGCTTTCGTCGGGGTCGAAGCCGAATTTTTTCTCGCTAGAGATATACGAAGCGACTCCACAGCAACACCCCCGCCTCACCCCTCGCTACAGGGGTGTTGCTGTGGGGCTCGCGATTCGAGCCGAACTCCCCACACCTCCAGCGAGCCGCGTTAAGCGTCGAGGCAGGATTAAGATGCTTCCCGAAGCGGACTGCACGGCGTGCAACTGTATGAGCGATATATAATCCTTTCACCTTAAGCGAGTTTTGCACGCCGTACCAGTCCGCGAGCGGGAGCGCTCTCTACCGAGACGGCGGAGTCGGAGGTGTGGGGAGGGAGGCGAGAATGCCACTCCAATGCTCACTGACGAGTCGGGTTATGTGTTTACTAAGGGATGTGGCTTGTGGGGTGAGCGCGGGCTCAAGAAAGAGAAAACCTATCACTTAAGATAGGTATCTTTGGGAGTCGGTTTGCATTTCTTGCACGGACGATACCCCTCACAGATTGCGTCTTGCCACGTTAGAAAGAAAACTCTGTTTTCTTTCTTCATTCGCTTTCCAGACTTACAGTCGAGTCTTCCAAAAATCTTTCCTGGTCGCCATCCGGCGTATTTTCCAGGCGGTGTGCTTTCAATGATGTTTCCATTCTTAAGAACTGTGTACATATCCCCTCCCTATCAGTAACTTTTCGCCAGTAAAGCAAAAACCCCTTTCGGGGTCAATGCTTTGTGCTAACTGTCGGAGTGATGTGCTTAGAACTATTTCAATTCGACGACACCGCCAACTGCTTCGATTTTCTTCTTCCAATCCTGTGCATCTGCGGCTTTGACACCTTCTTTGATAACAGAGCCCTCTTTGTCAGTCATGTCTTTAACCTCCTTGAGGCCAAGACCAGTGAATTCGCGAAGCACCTTGATGACCTGAATCTTCTGCTCACCTGTCTTTGCGAGCACCACGGTAAATACGTCCTTCTCTTCAGCGACAGCTGTACCACCTACTGCAGGAGCTGCAGCTGCGAATGCGGCAGCGGAAACTCCGAACTTCACTTCCAATGCTTTCACGAGCTCGTTGAGCTCCGAGGCGGTCATCTTTTCGACTGCTTCGATGAATTTATTTTGATCCATATTCGTTCGTTATGATGTTACTACTTCTTCAACGACTTCGCCCTTTGACTTCACAACCTGTCCTAAGACCACTGCCAACGAGGACAGCGGATACATGAGCATACCCAGCAAACGAGCCAGAAGCTCATCGCGACTAGGTAATGTTGCGATATCAACGAGTTCAGTGTGCGAGACCAAGTGACCATCCATCCACGCGACGTAGAGCTTCAGGGCGGGATTCTCCTTGGCAAAGCTGTGTAGGACCTTGGCAATCGCAAACGCGTCGCCATGAGCCAATACAACCCCCATGGAGCCATCCATACCGAAGATATCAATGCCGTCGTAGTTCAGGTCAGTAAGCGCCTTGTTGACGAGCGTCTTCTTGACGACGACATACTCGCCATCCACTTTCAATAATGCACGCTTGAGCGTTTCCATCTGCGCAACCGACAATCCTGCCTCCCCTGCGCGAGCAAAGGTAGTAAAGACCGTCATGGTTGAGACGGGAAGCGCTTTGGCAAGTGCATCAATAGACTCCTTTTTTTGTTCCTTTGTTTTCATAAAACAAAACTGCGTCTTAACCGCAGTAACCAAGTACATTTCGACCTCTCGAAAGAGATTCACGTACCTCGGAGCGATTAGTGCTCTGTCTACGGTTACGGAGTTAATATAGCAGATTGGGTCTTTTCTGTAAAGTCCTACAGTCCGAGGTATTTCCGGCGATTGGCAAGATGCTCCTGAAGCGTTTTTGAGTAAATAATTTGCGAGCCGTCACGCGATGAAAGATAGTAGAGGTAATCACTCTTCTGGGGGTACACTGCCGCATCGAGCGCAACCAACCCAGGGTTGGCAATGGGACCTTCAGGTAAACCTACCCGCGTATAGGTATTGTAGGGTCCGTCTTTTTTAATCTCAAGCGCAATGGGTGCTTGGGTAACATCACAGTTTTGATTGGAGTTCATGGGAAGCCAGCGTGCAAGGCACCATCCGTAAGCCACCGTGGCATCAATTTGGAGTGGCATGCCCAATTGTCGACGACGCGCAATAATACCAGCCACGAGCTTCATGTCATTGGCTGTCTTTGCTTCTTTTTCGAGCATCGAGGCAATAATGATGTGCTCTTGCGAGTATGCACTGGCCTTGCGCTCAAATTCTGCACGAAATGCAGTGATATATTTTTTCGCATCTTGAAATACGCGACTGCCACTGGCGACGCTTGCATCAAAACGATACGTGTCAGGGAAATATGTTCCTTCTCCTGTAATAGCTTGCCGTGCAAAAGAACCACGCACGATAAGTTTTTGTTTTGTGAGAAGCTCATCAATCTCCCAACTATTCATACCCTCTGGAATAGTGACCTGAACATCGCTTGAAAGAGCTTCTCCCGTAGCGATGATGCGAACAATTTCTCGCGGTGTCATGTCAGCAGATAACAGATACGTGCCGGCTTTGAGCTGATTGCCCGTATCGGTGAGGTTCGCAATGAGCAGTACTGATATCGTCCATCGAACGAGTCCCGCTTTTTCTAATTCTTGCGCAATCCTTCCTCCACCCCACCCAGGTCGCACCGTAAAGGTCTGGTCAGGTGCAATGGACGCAACTGGAGAGGTCATCAGAAGCCAGAGAACGCTTATTGCTGTAACGATACTCGCCGCCATGAGCATGGCGGCGAGTATCCAACGAGTTGTAACCGAGAGTTCTTGAAATCGCATTTCTGCAGTGTACTACTGCAACGGCTTTGTTTCAATCACCTTCTCTGGTGGAATCTGACGTTGTCCCGCTTCGAGCAAGGTAATCTTATCCGTCAATTCCGCGTTGTCAGGATTGCCCTTCACGATTTCACGAAGTTGAACCAATGCACCCGCGAGATTATTTTGTTCTTCTAAGAGCAACGCGAGATACCAGCGTGCATTTGCATACTGTGGAGACAACAGGACGGCACGTTGCATGGAGGCCATGGCCTTATCTTTCTGGTTATCGCGCACATACAGCAATCCCAGTTCGAACATTAATGTCGGAAGGTTAGAGTTGTAAGGTGCAATCTTCTCCAACTGTGCAATTGCTGCTTTTACATTATTTTGGCGGTCATAGACAGCACCAAGATTGTAAATCGCCAATCCATACGTAGCAGATTTCTCAATGGCATGCTTAAACGCTTCTTCGGAGCGCAACAAGGAATCTTTGAGTTGCTGGCGGAAAGCTTCTGCATTTGCACCAGTCGCCTTCTGTGAAACCTGTCGAATCAAGTCCGAACGCTCAAGCCACATCTGCCCGATAGCGTTGTCGAACGTTGGGTCCCCTGGACGAAGCTCCCCTGCCTTCTTATAGGCATCCTCGGCAAGCTTCTCGACGCTATCCACCAATCCAACCATAGACTGATACACTTGCCCGAGATTACTCCAGTTGATTGATTCTTCGGGCGCAATAGTTGCAGCACGCTGTGCAAGTTGAATACTCGAACTCATGAGATTCTGAATGCGCTGTGCCTGCTGATCATCCCCGCCCTTTTTCCCAATTTCCTCTCGCAACAGTGCCAATGCAATTTGCGATGCGTCGCGCAGGTACTGATCGTTGTTAGAATCTAAATCAATCGCCTTCGCGATTTCATCCATTGCTTTGGTAGGAACAGTTTCTGCACGTGCGTATGCATAGCGAACGTCAGCGAGATAACGTACCGAAGTGAAATACAAACCACTCAAGACTAAGATAAGTCCGACAATAAAGCCCAGTGAAGCCGAGAGCGAATACATGGGTCGCTCTTCGATATCTACCGTTCGTGAACTGTCGCCCGAGACGATGAGTGCGGCCAGCGCGAGCAGTACATAGAACACAAACCATAGCGTCAGGTTCATGGGGTACATAAACAACGCCACGACAATGGCAATAAGCGCAGCGAGTGTTCCCGTTGACTGTACGGCAAGCGATGCACCCTCACCACGTGCGATGGATTCAGAGATTACTCCTCCAAACCGACCAATCACCTGCATAATACTCCACACGAGAAGAAGAATGGCAAGGATACCAATCGCCCCCTGTTGAACAATTATCGTGAGGAACTCGGACGCACTGTCAAAGAAGCGCGCGTTGGAGAACTGTGAATTTGCCAAGCGTTCCGCTCCAACCCGATCAAATGCAATCGAGAAATTCTCTGGTCCCCAGCCAAACAAGAGCTTGTTTTTGAAGACATCAGTCACCACATTGAGTGAGAATCCATACGATGGGGCAACTTCAACAGGGAAATTCGCCTTCAACGACGTGAGGTTGAATTTTACCAACAGCAAGAATGCTCCCAACACGACAACCGTCATTGGAACCACAAAACGCGAGAGTGCAAATCGATTCTTACGCCCACTATAGTCATCAGAAAGCTGGGTAACATTGAGACTATCAAACGCAATCATCGCAAGCATACCTCCCAGTGCGATTACCCAGAGCACCCACCAATTAAGGATGGCCAAGATTACAATCGAAAGCAGAATACCTGCGACTGAAGTCCCTACAATAGAACGATTCACCCCGCGATAGACCGTTTTAGAGAACAGCCCAAGAGCGACCGCAGCTAACACGCCCAACGCATTGAGTGAGCCAACGGTATTGAACGCGCGAGAAACGGTAAATTTCCCGGGAAGAATATTCCACGAGAACATCTGGAACACCCCAAGGAGAAGTGCCAACACCAATGACACCAGCAACGCCGTGCGGAGCATACGACCGCGATCGTGGAGCGTATTGACCGCCAGGAAGTAAAACAACGTCAATCCAATGACACTCAAGAGCGATGAGCTCAAACTTCCCGTCAATCCGAATACTGATTTTGCAGGCGTAATCGAAAATATCGTCGCAATAATGGTTGCAATGAGAATACCCAATACCCCCTTATCAATGGGCGAGGTGCGCACCGTGAGTTTTCCACTCACCACTGCCCCCAGCAACCAGAGCACAAGCCCAACCGCCGTAACACCAACCAAGAGCGCCTGCTTATTGTACTCGACGATACTGCTCGTCCACGGGAGGTAGAAGAGTGGCAGAAGAACCACCGTTGCGTACAACAAGATACGAACTATCTTGTCATACACTGAACCTCCACCATCCGAACCTGACCTGACTGTCGCGAGCTGTGCGGAAATGGCCGCTTCAGCTTGCCCCTCGTCGTACGGTGCCGACTCTGGGGACTTGGCATACATGCCTTCCATAGTGTCAGCATCATAGCACAAGATGTTTATCCACCATGTGGATAACGAAACGTGTTGACCAAGAATACATGGTCAGGTACTGTAAGCGTACCTTAGAAAACCTTCATATGCCAAAAAAATATCTCATGGTGCAAGAAGTCGCTCGTCTCATGGGGGTCACCTCGCTTACCGTGCGCAATTGGGATGCAAAAGGAAAGCTGGTTGCGTATCGCAACCCCATGAACAACTACCGCATGTACAAGACGGAAGATATTGAAGTACTCATGCGAAGTATTGAGCTCTCGCGCGATAAGCCCCGCGCCAAAAAAATCGATATCAGCGGATAAGAAAAACCCCTCACTTGCGTGAGAGGTCGTTGTACCAAGCGACGATTATCGCCAGGGCAACTTGAGCTTGATGCGCTTGAAGAGTTTGAGGTTGTGCTCCAGCACCTGCACGGTGTCATGACGGTCTGCGGTCACGAACCCACGATCCTCATCATTGATGTAGTCACTGAATTCGGTTTCGGTATAAAGAACTCGATTCTCTGGATTCAATTTCACCGACACCGCAACAGGACCATATTCAACCACCTTATCGATGTTGCTCTCAAACTCGGTGTCATGCAGCATTGCGCCTGTCATGACACCCACGATGGTTCTCCCAAACTTGCCGATGTGAACTGCGGCGGCAGAATGGAAGTTTGCCACATACACCATGGCAAATCCGTCGGACTTCTGAGCAACTGTGGACGCAAATCGATCAAACCTACGCCAAATGAATTCAGCGACTTCCTGAATCCGTGCGCTCCGTGAACGAGCACCACCTTTGTGGGGATGCTTGATGCCAACCGTGACACCATCGATGTTCACCATACGACTATCACCCACGCGAACGATACGCTCGTCGGTGATGGAGCGGACTTCATCTGAAGAAATGTCGAGATTTGATTCGACACAAATCGCGTGAATCATGCTTGCTAAGGTTGAGCGCAAATCCGCTTCAAAAATAGCCAGTGGAAGTGCGCGCTTGCCATGGAAAATCCACATGTCGTGGTTTCCAGGACCAAAGACGTAACGCACCACCGAAACACGCACACGCTCTGATACATTTTCAATGAGTGCATTTCGGACAAGACGTCGTCGGAATGCTCCAGCAAGGAGCGTTGCGCGGAAATGCGCATTGAACTTCTCTTGCTTATCCATCCCGTTTGCCCAGGGAGCCAACTCACCGTTGTACTCGTAGTTGTGCGCGATACCTTGATTGAGGTCGCCGTTTTCGATGATAGCATCGACATCTTCTGCAAGTCGCGGGATAGTTTCCAACGCCGTGAAGTACAATGTCTTTGCTGAACCACCGTGCATGCACGACCAGCTCAAGTGTTTGACGTCGCGACTGTCGGCATGAAGCGTTTTGAGAGTAACCGCAACCTCATGAAGCCGATCTTCATTGAGCGCATAGCGATTGGATTTTTTGCTGTGCCGAACCAGCCCCTTCTTCTTAAGAGCTTCCAACGCCTTCTGAAGCTGACCCTCGGTGATGTCCCGCTTACGTCCAAACCGACGACGCTGATCGTTTACCCACCAGAGAATCGTCTTGAAGCTTGCATCACTCTCGATGAGTGAATGCATAACGGCCTTCTGCACAGGAGCAATACTCGCGGGCACTACAATCTCACGCTCGGCATTAATTGCCGTTCGGAAATCGTGCGCACCCGAGATAACCCGTGTTTGACCCGAGCCATCATCAATCACACGAATGACCGAGCATCCAACCATATTCTCTGCGGACAGTTGGACATCAATCTTGTGTAAGGTCGGCACCGAAATACACGGCACACCCTCGTAAAACGGTATGTGCGTAGCCGTACCCGTACAGCCCACCAACATCATAGAGGGCTTCGGAGAGCTCGTGCGGGGCACAAAACTGTCAATCAACCTCTGCATGAAGCTGGTAACAATCCGATAGAACCACGGTGTGCGATGGGGCACAATGACCCGAATAGTTTCGAAACCCCGAAACCGCACCGGCACCCTGGGCTCGGTATCGTAACTGCCATCCTGTCGAGCACCAATGAGACGCACATCATCGCGAAGCTTTTGCAACTTCTCGAGAATGCGTGCACCAATCGGCCGATCAAAGACTTTTTCTGCAATGGCGATGTGCCAATTGATTCCACCGGGAATCTGTGGGAGGAAATCGTCTAACTGTCCAGCATGCTCTTCGATGAATTCTTTGGCGAATGCCTCCGTTTCGAACTCGCGCCAGCCAGCATCACGTTCCCGTGCAGGGTTATCCTCCATGAATTCGGAGATTCGCTGACGTAAGCGCGCTTTAAACTCTCGCTCAAGCGCTTTCCCGTCCAACGTATTGCCCGCGATGATTACGAACCGTGCATTCGCTTTAACTGCAGCGTCCCTAACCAAATCAATCAAGTACTTCCGACTCTTCGTCGGAAAGTTCAACCCGGAAGTCGCAACGAATGCGAGCTCTCGAGGATGCGTCTTTACCGTTTGAGTAGAAGTCATGATGCTCCTCCATTTCCTATTTTTTAAACGACACTGCGACTACTATACCCAGCACAAATAATAAAGCAATACGCATACGCGTATTGCTTTATTAAGAGGAGTGTTGTGTAATTTTTTCTGGCGGGGGCACCAGGACTCGAACCTGGAAATCTTCTTTTGGAGAGAAGCAGTTTACCGTTAGCCTATGCCCCCAAGCTACTTAAATACTCCTGTGCGATATACAAAACTTTTCGTGCCAACATACTATCATAACATCGAAGTGAAATACAGCCCGGATAATCAGGTTTTATCGTTATGCCGCTCTCGCTTTTATGGAATGTTTTTCGAAATTGTGACAACTCGATACCAATTTGCTTCGCCCAAAACCGCTTCTGAACTGCTTCGTTGTGATAGGAATGAAGATGCAAAACTGCCTTGAGCGAGCCCCGGGAGATGTCAAAACAGCTCACGAGTGTATCGACAACAAACCGTACCAGTTTTGGATCTGAATTAGTGAAAGCAATCCCAACTCTTGCATCCTTTGCACCCTCACACCAATAAATCAATGCAAACAATAGTATCTGATTCTCCTTATGTAATGGTCCAAGCTTCTTAATAAAGAGAAAAGCTTCATCGCGTATCTCCAACTTCATACGGTCATGCTTAATCTTGAGAGTTGCATTGCCTAAATCTCTGCCAACTTTTTCGCGCTTCTGAATCCTCTTTTGCGCTACTTGAGTGAGTACAATATGTCGAACCCATACAGAAACAGAACTTTTTGAGATGTTTAGCTCATCAGCAATTTGTTGCATGGAATATCCACCCTTCCGTAAGGCAATTGCTTGCAATCGTTCTCGCTGTTTCATATACAGAGTATATCATATTTGTAACCAATATCCTATGTTCACAATGTCCGCCATATCATCATACAACCCACGGAGGTGGTACCTCTGTGGAAAGGAATAATACTCAAAATCCCCTTGCGGGGATTTGTGGAGCTAGCCAGTAATCTTTGCTTCTTTGTGTGGAGTGCGCTTTTTGCACTTCTTGCAAAACTTCATATACTCGAGCTTACGCTCCACCTTTTTCTTGTTTTTGGTGGTGTAATAGTTTGCAACCTTACACTTCTGGCATCTCATTCTCAAAAGATTATCTTGGGACATAGTTGGGTTGATTTATCCTAAATACTCTAGCACGACTGGAACCATGTGACAATACTATTGTGAGGTTCGTAAAATATCTGTGAAAACACCGGCGGCAGTAACCTCGGCACCTGCCCCGGGCCCGCGAACAACGAGCGGCGTATTACTATAGCGATCGGTCGTGAACACAATCATGTTATCACTTCCAGAAAGTCGGTAAAACGGATGTGTACTTCCGACCGATTTCAAGGAAATCTTCGCATGTCCTTTTTCGAGTGTCGCAACGTAGCGTAGGCGATTGCCTTTGCGTTCTGCCTCGTTTTTCTTTTTCTCAAATTCTACATCTTCTCTCTTGAGTTGATCAAAAAACTTTTTAATTGTCGGCGCAGCAGCTGCTCGACGACTGACGAGACTCTCTACTTCGACATCCTTGAGCTCAAGTGGCAAGCCCATTTCACGCCCCAAAATAAGGACTTTCCGCGCGACATCCGTTCCTGACAAATCATCCCGCGGATCGAGCTCCGTATACCCGCAATCCTTGGCCTCTTGTACCGTCTGACTAAACTTTGCATCTCCCCTGAATGTATTGAAAATATAGCTTAACGTACCAGACAGAACCGCCTCGATTTTGTGGATGCGATCACCGCTTTGCAATAGATCATTGAGCGTTCCGACGACGGGCAATCCGGCACCCACGTTTGTCTCGTACAGAAATTTCGCATTATACGCAGCCGCAGTACCTTTGAGTTTTCGGTAGTAGGCGAGCGTCCCTGAATTCGCTTTTTTATTTGGTGTAACAATTGAAATTCCCGCAGCAAGCACATCGATATAGCGACTTGCTATTTCTGCACTCGCGGTGCAATCTACGAAAACACTGCCGAGTAGATTCATGCGTTTCATCTCTTCAATAAATTGACCAATATCCATTTTCTGTTTCGATTTCACCAGTGCCTTATTCCATTGATTGAGGCCCACGCCCTGCGCATCAAATAGCATGTTGGTATGGTTTGCAACTGCAGCCACCCGAATTACACATCCATGACTGCTTTCCAGATTGAGAGTCTGTAACGTTATTTGTTTAAGGAGTGTCGAGCCAATGAGTCCCACGCCGACTAAAAAGACGCTCACATGTTTTTTCCGCGGTTCAAAAAATGCCTCGTGAACCGCTTCAAGCGCCCTCACCTCATCACTCTTGCTTATGACAACGGAAATATTGAGCTCTGATGAACCTTGCGCAACTGCAACAACGTTAATTCTGCCTTTTCCCAATGCTCCAAAAAGACGCGCGGCAACACCACTGCGATGTCGCATGCGCTCCCCCACAACTGCAAGAATCGAGAGGTCATGTTCGACGATGACCGGGTCGACGAGATACGTCTGGCGCTCAAGGGTAAGCTCTACATCAATTGCCCGTCGAGCAGCTTCGGCATCCTTCGGAGCAATTGCGATTGAAATGGAATACTCCGACGAGGCTTGTGTGATGAGAATCAAATTTACTTTTGCGCGCGCAAGAGCTCCAAATATTCTGCTCGCAAAACCGTGTACGCCAATCATGCCACTGCCTTGTATACGTAACATTGAGATGCTACTGATTGACGAAATACCCTTTGCAAGTGGCATATTGTCAGTTTCTGTATGAAGATGTGCGAATACCTTGCCAATCGTTGTACCTGGTGCATCCGGATCAAATGTATTTTTGATCAAAATAGGAATTCCTTTTTTTCGTGCGGGCAACATTGTCGGTGGATGAATCACCTTAGCGCCAAAATATGACATTTCGGAAGCTTCTTCATACGTCATTGCTGGAATGGGTAATGAGTTCCTCACCTTATGCGGATCTGCCGTCATGACACCGGAGACGTCTGTCCAGATCTCAATCGCATACGCGCCAAGCGCTGCACCTATGATGGAGGCGGTGTAATCGCTCCCACCACGACCGAGTGTTGTCATGACGCCTCCAGTCGTCGCACCAATAAATCCCGTAACAATCTGGAGTTTCCTAGCTTGCGCAAAATACGCACGAATACGCTTATTGGTCGCCTGAAAATCAACGACTGCTTCACCAAAATTGTTGTCGGTAATAATCAGTTTTGATGCATCAAGAAACTCGCAAGCTACTTTATTCTCGGCAAGCACGTAGGTCAATAGAGAGGCGGAAAGGCGTTCGCCATAACTCAAAATATAATCACTAACTCGAGGTGAGATTTCTCCGACAAGATATACCCCGTGCACAACGTCACCAAGAGATGTAAGCAGATTTTGGACATCGACTTTCGCAATTTTCTTTCTGCGACTTTTTACAAGAGCATCCAGACTGGCGTGGTGTCGTTTGCCCAGATCAGCGAGCTTTTTCCGGTATGCGTTGTTTTTTGCCGCTGCACTTTGTGTAATCGAAATGAGTTCATCAGTAACACCGCTCATGGCGGAAACAACCACAGCAGTGATACCTGCATCCTTCTGCGTATGCCGCACGATATTTATGACTTTCCGCAAGGCCTCGGGTGAACCCATCGACGTTCCTCCGAACTTAATCACTCTGCCACGCAGAGACGTTAAAATATTGTGTATTCGATAATTCTTGGACACTTGATTCTTTTCTAAGTACTCTCTAATTCTGGAGCCGACGGTGAGAATCCATCTCCTCCGTTGCTCGCACCTGCCTCCAGCAGAGGCTCGCGCCTCCTCCGATGACGGCTCTCGTGAAAAGCAAAGCAGTTTGCTTTTCACGATTAGCTTCGATTCTCTCTTATTAATACTGGAGCCGACGGTGAGAATCGAACTCACGACCTACTTCTTACCAAGAAGTTGCTCTACCACTGAGCCACGTCGGCGTACTTATCCTACGAGTTGTTGTTTCTGACTGTGGGTGAGTTGTTTGAGTGCGTACTCTCGCTTGAGCGCACCGGCACGAGTGCGCTTACGCTGGGTATAGACGACTTTCACAGGAGGATGCGCTCTGGTATAGCGGGCGCCGGTACCTCGCTGATGTTGCAAAAATCGCTTGGCAACATCTTTGGCAACGCCCGTGTACAGTGAGCCGTCGGCGCAAAGTAAGATATAAACCGTGTACATTATAACAGAGAAACGAGATTTCGCAATTATTTGTGTGTCATCTCGTAGGCACCGTTCCACTCCTTCGGTTGTGTCGTCAGAAACTCCTGGCAACGCTCACGCAAGAGATTTGAGGGACCGTCGGTTCCCGCAAGCTCCACAAAACGCCCCAGACTCGTCAGCGCTTCATCCCAGCGACCTGCGTAGTAGTGCGCCAGTCCCTGTGCGAAGAATTCAATGTGAGGGAGAACGCGTTTGGCCTCACTCGGTGAAAGTACCTGATAAATCACCACGGGTTGTGTTTTACCTTTTACTTTCACGCGATCAATTTCACGCGTTTCAATGCTGTGTTCGCGTCGATCCTCGGACGAGATACGTTCAAGGACATTCGCACTGACAATAATCCCTACGCCATACATCTTGGTGAGACCTTCGAGTCGTGAAGAAAGATTTACCTCATCGCCAATGACTGTATAATCGAATCTTTTTTCCGAACCCATATTCCCTACGGTAACTATTCCCGCGTTTAAACCGATACCAACCGCAATAGCGGGTTCGCCGTGCGAGGTACTTTCAGTATTAAATTGTTCGAGCGCTTCCACCATGGCGAGCGCAGACTGCACACCGTGGAGTGCGTGCTGGGTATCATCGAGCGGTGCACCCCAAAACGCCATGATGGCGTCCCCAATATACTTATCAATCACACCTTGGCGTTCGAGCACATGTTCGGTCATGGCGCTCAAGTAACGATTGAGGAACATACCCAGCTCTTGCGCTCCCATGGTCTCTGAAAGCGTGGTGAACCCGCGAATATCGGAGAAGAGAATGGTAATGTCGCGCTTTTGTCCGCCCAAACGCACACGAGAAGGGTCCAGAAGAAGTTGTGCGACAACCTGCGGTGCCAGATAGCGCGAAAAGGTGTCGTGAATAAAGTGACGCTCACGACTCGTAGCAGTGTATCGATCTAACACCGCCGCAGCTCCGCACGCCAATACTGCAATCGTTGGCATCACCAAATCCACCAACAGCCCCGATGCGAATGTGAGAAATACAATCACCCAAACGCATACAATGAGCGCGGCAAGTAATAGCACAATGACCCATACCCTTCGATAATAAAACCCCACCAGTAACGCGAGAACCCCAACACCCAAGGTGAGCACTACATCAACCCAGGGACGCGTGCGAATAAAATCATCCGACAAAATATTGTTAATAATAGTTGCCTGAATCTCCACACCACTCATCAAACCAAATGGCGTGTTCTGATAATCCTGCAGGTCACGCGCAGTCGCGCCGATGATGACAATATGTCCCGCAATCGCTGACGAAGGAACTTTTCCATTGATGAGATCAAGAAACGAGTAAGTTGGCGTCGAACCGCTCGAACCAACGTAGTTAATGCGTTGAGGTTCTGTGGTTACAATAGGTTGCTTGGTTACGCTATGCACTAACTGGGCGCCGAACGAAAGCATTGTGCTTCGACGTAAACGAACCACCCGAGCAATACCGTCGCTATCGATAATAATATTCGCTATCCCCTGATAACTGCTCGATGCGAGTATCGCGATAGGCTCAATGATTGAGCCGTTGTCTTGCATTTCGCTAGCAATAACCACGGGAGCGGTCGAATCACGCATCGCACGCGCAAGCGCTTGATCATCACCCACTCCGACGCGCGACGGTTCTTTGAAATTCACATCAATGCCAATCGCATACGCATTCGGCAAGCTCTTTACCCCCTGCGCCATTACCGCACGTGGCCACGGCCATTGTCCAATCGATTGAATACTCTCTTCATCGATGGCAATAATGGTAACTACATCAAGCACCGCGCGTGGAGTAAACAACAAGTCACTTACGCTCGAGCGAGCACGCCCCAATGCGCCACTCCATGAAAGGAGTGCGATAATGGCTGGAATGCAGAACAAAAGAAAACGACGACGCATCGAGAAACTATTGAATTGTCAACGCACCTGACAGTGTGGCCTGTGTACCGTCAGTCGCGAACACAGTAATGTCATAGGTGCCCGGAGCAAGCTGTGGAGGAGTAACAAATACATCAGAGCTATCAATAATTGCCATATCAATCGCTGGCTTACCTCCAATAGTAATTTGAGAAATACGCGAGATATTGCGCCCACTCAAAAAATTATCTCCCATCAGAGTAAACGTCTGACCAGCAGCAACCGACTTCGGGAATACACTCGAAAGAGAAACGGAAAGATCTGGTGTTGGTGTTGGAATTGGCGTCAGCGAAGGTGTTGGTGTTGGACTGGCAGTTGGTGTTGGTGACGGCTTAATGATAACGCTCACACTCGGCGAAAGTCGTGGCGAAGTACTAGGAGATACTGAAGATGACAGCGTCGGTGTTGTGAGTACTTGGGTATCATCGGCGTTACGCTCGAGATTGAAGCGCCTGTGGAATGCATCTTGTAGTTCTGCATCGGTCACGCGCTGTATGACGAGTTTTCCGAGCGATGCACCCGAAGTACCCAGCACTGCCTGGGTCCGCTCATCAAGATCAATGCTACCATCTTCTTGAATCGTTCCATCAGCTTTTCGAGAAGTCACACGAACAATGTTTTCAATAGCTTCAATACGTGCGCGATTCTTGCGATATGTTGTACGGAAAATAGTTCCTCGCACTGCAGCAACAGTCTCTCTTGTCTCAACTTCATAAAATTCGCCAGGCCCGAGAATACGCGTAACCTTTGACCACATATCCCCCACAATGAGTTCGAGTCTGCTCTTGGATCCTCCGTCGGAAAGTTCTGCGATACGCACCTGCGAATCCTCATCGATGGTGGTGAGGGTACCATTTGGCCAACGCAAACGAGCTCGACCAGTAAGCGAGGTATTCACCTGATCACCTACGGTAACTTCTGTCGAATCTGCAATGCTCTGGGCGACAACTTTTCCACTCCGAATCACCGAAACATCTCCCGCCAACACGATCAATTTGTATCCACTGTCAGCATGCGGAGCAACTTCAACGCTCTTCTTTGAACGCATCACGAAACCAGCAATTCCAACCAAAACCACAAAACCAACAATAATAAGAGTTTTTTTCATACTATTTCTTTTTTTAAACTGCAGTCCTTATTGCTATAGTGGGGGCGGTAGGATTCGAACCTACGAAGGCCTAAGGCCGACAGATTTCACATAATCCTCTAGTTTCCTAAAGGTGTGGACTATATCTTTATCCATGAAGGATACTCCGGTATCTAGTCTCTACGGCGCCCCGCCTAAGTTTTGTTTCCAAAATTTTGGCGGGTTCCCACGGTATTCGCATAGCATATGCCTTAGCATTCACCGTTATCCCAGAGAGTTCATTTTAGGGTTACCCCTAAAAGCTGCGTTACCACAGTCTGTTGTGATTGACCACTCCACCACACCCCCAAATTATACTAAAGAACTGGCTTAATTCCCTCTGCCAAAACTGCCATTGAGCCGGCGGTCAGGATTGAACTGACGACCTACTGTTTACAAAACAGTTGCTCTACCACTGAGCTACGCCGGCAGTTTTGGCAGAGCGAATAAAATAAGGAAACAGTTGCTCCCTACCAAGCCGACGCTTTGGTCGGCTCCCCGACAGCGAAGCTCGTCGGGGCTGACCTGCCTGGCATAGCCAGGGCTACGCCGGCAGTTTTGGCAGATAGCGTGGCCATTCTACCTCAAAAACGAGAAAAAATCAAAGATTCTCGCCCTCTGTATTTTGCGCTTCAGCTCGTTGTTTTTCGAGGAACTCTCGAGCTCGCTTGAGGCGTTTTTGGAGTATTTCATTTCCTGCATCGAGCTTCAGTGCTGCCTCAAACGCTTCAATGGCATCACCGTAGACTTCCAATCGCATATAGACGCGAGCGAGTCGGACGATTTGCTCAACATCTTTTGGATTCTGTGCGATAGCCACAATCAGCCGTTGTTCCTCTTGGCGAAGTTGCTCGGGATCATCCCTATCAATCTCATCGGGCTCTTCGGCCATGCGCGCCTGGTCTTCCTGGCGTTGCGCCGTGATAACCTGGTCTTGCTTTGCCGTTTCTTGGTGCACCGTTCGGACTTTACGAATTACCCTGTCCGACATGCGGTCAAGCGACGACATTAATAATCTTCCCTTGCGCAAAAACTTCTCAAACTCAACCAGCGCATTGTGCAAAAATCGTCTCCACGGTATGGCTTGGGCCCAATCAACAACTTCGGGAGCATAATCGTGCAAGATTGTTTGACCTGCGGGGTGTGACTGTGGAGCAAGCTTACGCAGATACTGCATCTTACGATACACAACTACCGCAATGGCGATGAGCGATGCTAACGCGAGAATAAGTGGAATAAGAAGATACACGGATTATCCGATAACGAGTACCGAAACGCCGGCGAGTTGAATATTCTCGCCGAGCTTGGCAATCGCTCGGTTGATGACATCCTGTACAGTAATTTCGGGCTCTTTGATAAACGGCTGGGAAAGCATTTCTTCGGGTGACTGGGGGCGCATCGCGCTGGCGTGCATCGCAAGCTCTTTTGCGAGCGTTTTAAAATCATCGTTACGAGCCACAAAATCAGTCTCACACGCGATACTCACCAGTGCACCAATCTTGCCAGTGGTATGCACATAGGCACCAATAGCTCCCTCATGAACTTCGCGCTCTGACTTTTTCGCTGCAACAGCACCCGCTTGGCTCTTGAGGAGCGCAAGTGCTTTTACCTTGTCATCGCCCGCGTCCGCTAATGCTTGGCGAATCTTATCAAACGAAAGGCCCGTTTCATCGCGGAGCTCTTTGATGATTGTAACGTCGTTCATTGGAGTATCATAAGTATACTCTCCTTACACCTTGGGCGTGACATCTACATTCTTGGTCACTGCGCGAATAATCAAATCAATCGACTTCTTTGAACGATCGTTCGCAGGAATGATATTGAGTAATCCGGCAGGATTCGCGTCCGTATTGGCAATAGCAATAATCTTTACACCCATCTTACGCGCCTCATGAATCGACAACGCGCCTTCTTTTACTGAAGCGACAAACAGGACATCGGGCATACGCGTAAGCTTCTTGAGTCCTTCGAAGTTTTTCTGCATTTCAAGCATTTCGCGATTGAGCTCGAGCTGTTCTTTCTTGGTGAATTTCTCCCACGCACCAGATGCCTTCTCCTCTTCGAGCTGAATCAAGCGTTTCACGCGACCATTGATATTCTTGAAATTGGTGAGCGTGCCCCCAATCCAACGGTCCACCACATACGGCATGTTGGTTGCATCGGCGAGCTCACGAATGGTCTCCTGCGCCTGTTTGGTTGGAGCCACAAACAACGCCAGTCCCCCTTTCTGGAGAACTTCGCTCAACGCATCAATGGCCTCACGCAACGCTTCCTGCGTTTTGAGCAAATCAATGAGGCAAATACCGTCACGCACCGAAAATACGTATTTCCCCATTTTAGGGTTAAATACGGTGCGTTTGCGACCAAAATGCATACCGGCCTGCAACATCTCCTCGTAATCTATCAATTCCTTTTCGTCTGCCATGGTTTAGTCGTGCTCGATGCCGTGCTGTCCTTGTAGGACCGTAGGAGTGTCTCTGGGTCCCATAGGGCCCCACACGCCACACTATCGAGCAAATCATTGAGTTTTATACGTTTCCCACGCCCACACGGAGCATTGGAAAGCCCGTACACAATACCACATCTGTCCAAGAAAGCAAAGGAAGTGCAAGGCATGTAGACAATGAGCAAAGTGCATGCTATAGTGGCCTGACTTATGAAGGCTGACATCCACCCAACCTACTATCCATCTGCTAAAGCCGTGTGCGCGTGCGGTAACAAGTTTTCTGTTGGCAGTACCAAGGAAAAGATTGATACGAGTATCTGCTCCAATTGCCATCCGTTTTACACGGGCACCGAAAAGATTGTTGATACCCGCGGACGCGTAGACCGTTTCAAGAAGCGCCTGGCGAAGAAAAGCACTCCCGCTTCGAAGGCGAAGTAAATGGAAGACATCGATCCAAATCTGCAACAGGACTGGCGTTACTGGGCACAGCAAGCCAAGAATAAGAAACCCGGTGGTCCATCCACTCCTGGCAATGAAGCAATTATCGAAATTCGGCCCGGCGCCGGCGGCGAAGAGTCCGCGCTTTTTGCGATGGAGCTTTTTCAGATGTACAAAAAGTACGCCACGCTCAAACACTGGAGCGTTTCGGTGATTGATTCTAACGAGACATCTCTGGGTGGCTTAAAATATATCGCATTCGAAATATCAGGAACCGGCGCCTACGAAGCTATGAAAAATGAATCGGGTGCCCACCGCGTTCAGCGCGTACCCGATACCGAAAAGTCTGGTCGCGTGCACACCAGCACTGTGACCATCGCCGTGCTCAAGAAAGCGACCGAGCAAGATGTTTCAATCAATCCAAATGATATTGAGGTGTCTTTTTCACGCGCAGGAGGTCCGGGCGGTCAGAACGTGAACAAAGTGGAGACTGCCGTTCGCGTGCTCCACAAGCCATCGGGTATTGTCATTTCCGCTCGAGAAGAACGCTCGCAAGGTGCCAACCGCGCACACGCTATGGATGTTTTGCGTACAAAGCTCGCAGAGCTCAATCGCCTTGAACAAACCGGCAATGTATCCGAAGAACGCCGAAAACAGGTGGGCACGGGCGATCGCAGTGAGAAAATTCGAACCTACAACTTCCCTCAAGACCGTATTACCGACCATCGCATCAAAGAAAGCTGGAGTAACATCCCCAAAATTCTCAATGGCGACATAGATAAGATAGTGAGCGCCTTGCACAAGGGATTAAAGGATGTTACAACGACTGCATGATCAACCAACCTCCCCTGCTCGATCAATCTGGCTCATCCATCCCAGGACCACTCTTCACCCCACGCTCGGGATGGGGTGGACGCATGCGCCAGTGGTTCTCGAAGAATGCATCAATTTTTGTATTCCGTCTCATTATTATTGGTGCATTACTGCTCATTGGTCGCTCTCTGTGGATTCGCCTCCCCGCGCGTCAATCATCCTTTAAACCTCTGGCGAGTACCTCTCCACAATCGAGTGGTAACATCACCTTAGTCGCGTCTCGCGGTGATGGCATGACCAATCTTTCCGCTCGCGCGCTCGATTTGTACCTCCTATCGAGCGATGAAGCACCACGCATAAGTGCTGTTGAACATCTCTACGCAGTGGACACGCTTGCGCGCGATGCTGGATGGCATGCACTTGAAGTTGGTCAGGTGGTTTCGTTTAGCAATGACTCGATTGCATCAGCTATTACTTCTGCTCAATCGCTTACCCCAGCCCAACGCTCCGCGTGGGGAAAGTGGTTACGCAAATAGTTCTTTTCAATAAGGAGGCACTATGCCCCTCAAGCTAGGATTCACCATTCGCTCGTGCAAGTATTGTCATATTCCACTGCGAATGGGCAACAATCGCATCGTCTTTTGCATCAAATGCCATGAAGTCTACGATGGCGCACCGCAACCGACCCAAACTCTCTGCTGTGTCGAATGCGACCAACCGCTCGCTGTAGTATTAAGCTCCAATGTTGTCGGCAATGGTTCGTATTGCACCAGCTGTAAATTTCATCCCACAATGCAGGATACGTACCTCCTGCAACGAAAACAGCACTGACCAAAACCCCTCACTTACGTAAGTGAGGGGTTTTTCTTTATCAACACAACATTACTTTTTCTCTGCGGGTGCAGACACGGCTGGCGTTGCAGTATCTGCTCCCTCTTCGCCCTCTTCAGCCAGCTTCTCCTTCTTAATCTCTTCGACCGAAGTCACATCAGTGGTTGGCTCGGCCAATTCTGCTTCTAGTTCCGCTTCTGACTTCGGCTCTTGTATCGTTGCGACAATATCGCTCGCGTCACCCGTGAGCACGGCGCCTGAAACTGTAATGTCACCTATGGTAATCTGATCACCAAATGCAACCAGCGAGCTAATATCAACCGTAATTTCGTGAGGCAAATTCTGTGGCAGTGCCTCAACTTCGAGTTCATTGGCATTACGAACGAAAATAGCTTGAAGGTTTTTCACGGCAGGGCTCTCCCCAGCGAATACTACTGGAACCATCGCTTTAATCTTCTCGGTAAGCGATACCTTGTAGAAGTCAGCGTGTAAAATATCGCCCGTCAAAAAATTACGAGCTACATCCTTGATAATGGTCGGGTACGTATCTTTGCCAACGTTCAAGTAGATAAGCGTTGACTCTCCTGCCTGCTTAAATGTCTTTTCAAATTCCTTTGCAGAAACCTGAAGATTGCGTGCGTCCTGTCCCTTTCCGTAGAGCACGGCGGGCAAAATACCTTGCGCGCGAATGTGCTTTACGCGACGACCCACAATTTCGCGGGGCTCGGCGGTTATTTCGAGCTTATGCTGTCCTGTTGCTTTTGCCATAGTGTGCAGAGTCCTTCACTTTTCCCGCGGAGGTTCAACCTCCGCGGGAACCATAAGGAACCTGTCGTTAGTTGGCATACTATACTAATATTTCGGCAAAATAGCAATACCCGCGCATATGCGCGGGTATTGCACTAACGAGGACCCTTACACCTGACGATTCTTCGAGCGCATAAACCAATAGCCGAGAGCTAAGAGTGCTATGAGAATCAGCACCCATTGAGGCAAGCTGATGTTGCTGAAGAACCCTCCAATAGCAGCTGTTTGATCACTCTGCGGAGTGCTAGAAGCTTCGGGACTCGCCGTGACCGCCACGGACACCTCTGGTGTAGGCGATGTGGTTGCATTCAGACTAATCCGCGGGGTTGCTGTCGGTGTCGGTGTGGCCGACGTAATGGTCAGTACGGATGATGAGCCACCCACGAATATGTTGCCGTTGGAAGCGTCCAATACCATTGAATCGCCAGCAACCGATACCGTTGCGGTACCTGCGGACTTAGCCCGGAATGTGATAGTGCCAAGCGTTTTTGAAGACGATAGGCCACCCGCATACCCAGCAGTCTTGATGAGCACGCCGTTCGTATTATCGATTAAACTGTAGCCCGTCTGCGTCAACGGAAGCCATCCGTCACTAAACGTGAACGACTGGACCTCCAGCAAACCAGCTGGATAGTTGACTTTCGCTTTGACGGTATATGCCGAACCGCCTGTGGGGCTAACGGTCACCGTGACCACAACCAATTGGCCGGGAGTGACTTTCTTGGTCATCGGCGACAATGAGATGGTGCCCGATACTGCATATGCCACACCTGCAAGACTCATGAATACTGCCAGACCGCCGATGATGATAGTTTTTTTCATAGTATGAGGATTTATTGTGGCCATGCAACCATGAGAAGGTTGAAATCGAAAATATCAACAACGCCATCATGATTCAGGTCCGCATTGGCGTTGGATGGGCTCGTGCCCCAATTTACAACAAGGATATTGAAGTCGAGCACATCCACGGCGCTATCGCGGTTGATGTCAGCTGAACCGGTCGCTCCAGTACCAGTCGGTGTGGGAGTTGGTGTTGGAAGTAGTCCCCCGCCCCCGCCGCCGCCTGATGGTGGCGGAGTTGGAGTCAGAGTAGGTGCTGGAGTAGAACTTGGCGTAGGTGTTGGGGTTGGTGTCGGAGTCGTTAGTCGCGTATCAATTGAGCCAGGCGATTCAGTAATTGCTAATACCGCCCCTGCGGGAAAAAGCAACACAATGACCGATATAAGAGTAAGGAGTCTTTTCATAATCTTAGTTAGTAAGGATTATGTAATTGGTTGTGTAGAATCCGGAAGCAGTGCCAATCGGAACCTTCGTAAATACGTCAAACTGAATCTGGCGTCCCACTGCGGAAGTATCAAGGTCAATGCCACTAATATCAATCGGCGTTGCTACGTTATCAAGATTCTGGTCGGTATATGCATTTCCAAGCGAGTAACTCTTAATGTCCCCCGAACCATTCTCAATCAGTGCTTCGCTTCCAACACCGGCTATCATACCACCCGCTTGATTGATGAGGAGGCGCATATTCGGACTGGCGGGAACAACAGAGCTGTCTGCTGAATTCACCCAATCACTGAACTTCACCGAGAGATTCGTTTCTGCCTCATCGTAGACAGTAACCTTGAACGCGTAATGCCAGCCATTGAGGAATGTACCGTCCGGCTGTGCAAAGTTATTCTTTGCCTCCCAGGTGATTGAATGGCCCGTCGGTGGTGGCACTGCCGTGGCCAGTGTCGTGAAGACCGCAAGTGAGGGGAAAACGCTCATCGTATTTCCAAAGGCATCCTGACAACGAGCATAATAGCTGTACGTAGTGCTTGGCGTGAGACCAGAAAGCACCGTAAGATGTGCAATTGTCCCAGCTCCTCCCATAACGGTCATTGTTTCATATGCCAAATCTGTAGCGGCATAGCGGCAAGTCGCGTTTTCATTTGTAGTAACCGCAAGGACTGCTCCCGAATCTGTAATTCCGCTCACCATGAACGAAGTAACGACCGGAGCCGATGTGTCGCTCGTTGCTTCCGTAATGGTCACGGCATTACTTACCCCGCTCAAGTTGCTAGCAACATCAGTTGAGGTTGCAGTGAATGTATTATCAGCTTCTTGATTTAAGGAAACTACAATAGACCATGCTGTCTGCCCAACGTTTAGAATCGTAGTCCCAGCCAGAATTGAACCGTTGAATAATCTTACCGTTCGTGAAGAATCAACGGGCAAATCTGCATCGGCCGTACCATTTATTGTGTAGAAGTCAGCGTTGACTATTGCTGGAGCTACTGTGATTACGGGAGCTGGAGGGGCAGTATAGTCACTCGTATCAGGCAAAGCGGTGAATGTGATTACCTTTATTGAAGTTACTGAACCTCTGGTAACATGAACATTTACATCGCCCACGCCAGAATAAGAAACATCAACATTTTTGACACCATTCTCTAAATTAAGAATGTAATCAGGGGTAAAAGATACCGGCCTATTGGCTGTTAGCGTAATTTGACCATTGTCATTGACTCTGGTAATGCCATCAATATCTTTTGCGGTTATCATCAGAGTTATCGGTCCCGGGGTGGTAACAGAATCAGCTGGCGAAGCAATAATCTCGTAATGATCAAGCGAGTCGTTGGAACCGAACTCCGTACACCCGATATTCGTGCACCATGGGCTGTAGTCAACATCGTCGCTGACTGACGCACCAACTCCACCTGGATTTAACGAATGCGCAGGTCCGCTCGCATCGCCCCACCAGTTTTGAGTGGCGTTTATGTCTATACTGAAAGATCCGAAGAGTTCAATTCCGAAATCATCTTCATTACTTAAGTTATTATTACTGATAGAAATTGTAGCTGGGTCAAAACTAGCTGCGAACCCCTCCACGCTGTGCTTAACCCAGATTCCAGTTCCATTCCCTGATAAATTATTACCAGAAACAGTTACATTGTTAGTATCGATAATATTTATACCTCTCTGGACACCGGAGATGGTATTACCGCTGAAAGCAGTATGTCCCCATACCGTTGGATCGGGATAACCCCATGTGCCGATACCTGAAGAACGTGAGCCCGCAGCCCCCACTCCAGTAATAATATTATTTTCAACTAAACCGTTTTTAGCTTGCGTGTATGAACCGCGAGTAAATTTACCCGTAATGGCATTGTCACTAAAGGTAAAATTATTTACTCCAGTATTAATGAAGAATGCTCGCGAACCACCCGCAACAGGGTCAACTGGCTCAAAGATGTTGCTACTTACAGATAAATTTCCAACAAACAGAGCAGGATTTTCCGTATAAGTAGTTACTAAACCTAGACCATCATCGCCATTTGAACCGGGACCTATTTGACCAACTTTAATCCTATTATTGGTTATAGATATATTGTCTATTCCGGCATTGAGAAGAATATTTGTACTTGCCAAACCAGCGCCGCCATCAAATCCTAGAATCGTAAAACCTGAAATTGTCACATTAGAAGCACCCACCGTAAGCGAACCGAGATAAGTAGGTCCTGATTGAAGTGTTATAGTAGTAACATCTCTTCCTCCAACTGACTGCAACGTGACGGATTTCGTAATATTAGGACTTTCATTATACGTCCCCGCCGCGACACTAATCGTGTCGCCAGTCGTTGCCGCGTTCACTGCCGCTTGGATGGTCGGGAAATCAGGATTATTTGCGGGAGTATCATCAACCGTCAGCGTGTTGTCGTTGTCAAAGACGAATGAGATGGCCGGTTGAGAAAAGCTGTTGCCTGCCTCATCGACGACCGTAACAACAATACTGTGTCTGCCGTCAGCCAGTCCGCCGACGGTTGTATCTACTTCCACGCCAGATGTGCATGGAATGAAGTTGGACGAACCATTATCGATTGCGTAAGAACACACCGTCGCGGTTACGGTACCGTCTGGCGTGAACTGAAGCGGTATGTCGCCAGCATCGGCCCTGTACACCACATCATCATTCGGCGCAGTAAAGGCAGTAATTGTTGGATTCAGGGTATCAATAACAATATTGTACGGCGCCAATACAACATCAGTCTCATTACCTGCTTGGTCTACTATTTTAGGTTTTACTTGATAGATACCGTCTCCAGTGCTTCCTGTCCCATCCCATACTTCAGTAGACGATAAATGGAAGGTGACGCTATCAGTGAAGAATTTTACTTCAACACCGCCACTATTGAGAATCTTAGTTCTATTAAACTTCACATCCTCATTGGCATTCATAACGATTGTTACGGAACCTAGCGCAGGATTAAAGGCAACAGTCGATGCATTCCCATTGAGCGTATAACTCGTAATACTTGGTGCTGTATTATCAACCGTCCTTGTTTCATTTGTCGCTAGACTATTCGCATTCCCAGCAAGATCGAAAGCGGAAATGGCTACCGTGGCAATACCATCGGAACCAGCTGGCACATCCCAACTGTATGTCCACACGAGGCCGCTACCCGTCATCGGGGTTAGCCCAACATCAACTCCTTGCGTATCAATCGCAATTTGTGGGGTGCTATCAAGCGTCTCGTTGAAGGTTGCAGTGATGGTAACAGTATCCGCATCTCTCACCGGCCGATCAGGGCTGTATGTCAGTGCAACTGTCGGACCAGTTACATCGCCGGTTACAGCAGTAGTCCCAACCACCTCGGTATTCGCGACAAAGTTATTAGCCGCATCACGAATAGCATTCATCGCTGGAGTCACGGCAACAACATCGCCGTTTTTCAGAAACTCCGTTGGTTCACTAAGCGTAATCGTCAGCGTATTACCAAAATATGCAAATATGGCGCCAGTCAGATTAAGTGGTGTCCCATTTGGACTTTCGACAGCCGATAGCTCGTCACCATCCGTAAAGTCTCCGTCGCCAGCAATCACCGGTCCGTCAAACGTGATTACAATCGTATCATTTCCGCCTTGAACTGTTGTCCCGATGATATTTGCGGGAGAAATAACTGGAACCGTATTGTCTGTGTTCAGCTGACCGACGAGCTGATAGCCAATGTTGCTGGCGAGGTCAGTCGCTTTGATACAGAGATAGTCTGTGTGATCACCAGCAATCGAAAAATCTACTGCCGAAGTAAATGGATTACCGAAAGTATCCGAAGCGTTGCAGGTGCTGTCCGGACTAAATCCATATTCAGTCGTGCTTACCCCGCTTGTGACGTCGTTCACTGTTACATTGATAGTATCTGTCTGAACTGGACCCGGGTCGGTACCATTATTAATGGTGGAGATGGGGGGGGTATTATCAATCGTGAAAGTACCAGAAGTAGCGAATCCGACTGCCTGTACCCGAATCTTATAATTCGTACCGTACGGCACTAATGCTGTATTCCAAACATGTGAGCCAGCATCAAATGGAACTGCCGCTACCACTTCGGCGCTAGTAATAAAATCGTTAGTTGAGTAAAGAATACTGACAGTCTCTCCGAGAGTTCCAGTTGCAGTCCATGTAATGGCATGGGACCCGTTCCAACGTTCTCCTCCCAGAGGGGATGTAAGAGCAATGCTTCCTACCGCCTGCGCGCTTTGCACAAAAAAGCCGCCGAAGGCGACGACGAACAGGGTTGATACAGCGAATACTTTTCGGACGTGAGAGAATATCGTCATGCGATTTGATAAAATCGCCAACACATTCGCTCTGGTAGTCCAGAGTCGCGTGTAGGCAACACATTTAATACGTGCTTTTGGTTTACTCCTATGCGAAAACGCTGTCAACTGTTGACATGAATACTAGAACCTTCTCTTCCACCAGCTCCCCTGTTGGAAATTAAGCTGAAGCAGGGCATCGACAGACAAGTGCGCGGGTGTACTACGACACCGCCGGAGAACAGACGACCCACCGACCTCCCTCTTTTGTAGCAATCACATATCGTTTTTTGGTTTTTCGAGCAATCGTTAAGTTGCGCTCACTAAATGAACGGTTGTCGGACAATTGAAACACCACAAAAGCGCGGTCTGGAATTTTCTGTATAAGACCTGGGTTGTCCAGCAGGTATTTACTAAAATCTGCTGATAACGCCAAGTTTCTCCTGACAAATTCTTGCTGGGTCATATAGTTCAGTATACTACCTTGAATACAAATAATTATCAACAATCGCCGTCAATCGATGCCTGATATCCTCAATGATTTCCGAAACGATTATCCCTAAATTATCACCTGCCGCACCAACAGAAATCCGATGCCCTTTTCCTTTCAATTTGTATATATGACAATGCGGGGCACCTCCATCGCGAGGAGTAGCATCACATCGTTTAATCAGGTGCCACCTACCGTCAATCTTCACATGAAGTGCGAGTGAAAAATCAGTCGCTCCTCCATGTGAGATTTTGAACTGATAAATGATCTTAGTCGACTCGTCGGCAGGAACCTGAATGGTTTTCGTCCAGTATGGATTTCTTGGCACAATCCCCGCACGCTAGCACTCGTGTTTTAGATGTCAATGTACGGCAAGAAAACGCTGTCGACTGTGGACATGAATACCAGGACCTGTGACTAACTACCGCGCAATCACAATGACGAATCTAATCCTGTTATTTACTTAGTGATTGAACGCGTAATATCAGCAAATACTTGTTCTAAGCGCACGACCTCATTTTCGTGATTTTTCGCATCACTGCTAGCAATCTCATGAGCTATTGCCAATAAACGATCCGGCTCTACTACGATGACATGTCCATTGAGTAGGTAGAATAGATACACTACGATAACTGCCGATCGCTTGTTCTCGTTTGGAACCCGATGTCCTTTTGCGATTTTATAGAATAAATGAGCTCCCTTATGATGTAGTGTATTCGGATAATGCGGAAGTTTTAATAAGTCGATAGCGCCGATAATTTGAAAATACCACTCTTCATCTGGATGTGGCAACTCTTGCTGAGAAAAAATGGTGGATTGGCTCAGGCGGCCAAACCACCATTCAAGTATCCTGCGATCTGGATACAGCAGTCCATCCATCATTCGCGAGCCAACGCCTTCACCACTCCCCCAAACTTCCCAGAGAAGTCTTTAGCGCCAAGCGAAAGCAATTCATCGCGCTCATTCATCGGAAGCTGATCAAATCTAGATTGAGAAAGATTGACCAAACGATCCGATTCTTCATCGGAAAGTGCAAAAACCCGCTCCGAGACAGGAGTTATATGCAGTGAGCTCCAAATGGACTCCACGAGATTCTTAATCCAAGTCATGAGAAATTTGTTATAGATAAAGGATAACACAGCACATCAAGAGTTATCAACATCCAGACGCGTAATGCAGACTATATTTATTATTTAGCATCTTGTCAAGTTCTCCTACCACTTCGCATAAACAGGCGGGTTTTTGCTTCGACGACGTCGCGGACGTTTTTGTCTGCAGTTGCCAGAAGTTTATAGGGCGTTGTCTGCCCTGGGTCTTCAGTAAGCGTTTCTTTTATTCCTGCCTGATAGGCAACGCGAAGCTCGGTATTAAAATGAACGTTGGTAATGCCTGCCTGGATTGCAGATACTATCGCATCATCCTCTAATCCCGATGCACCGTGAAGCACCAAGTACGCATTGGGAACTGCATTGGCCACGGTACGGAGATGCTCAACGTCCAATTCCTCTTTTTGGTTGGTCACAATGCCGTGGATATTGCCGAATACTACCGCTAAGCGCTCAACGCCCGTACGCGCCACAAAATCAACTGCTTGCTGTGGCTTGGTAAAATCTTCCTTACTAATAGAAATCGCTTTCTGCACCTCGCTCGAACCCTTCATGATACCCAGCTCGCCTTCTACCATATATCCGCCATGTTTGGTCTGCGCATACTGCCAGACCTGTTGCGTTTGCGCGACGTTTACATCATAAGGAAGCAATGCTCCGTCAAAGAGCACCGTATCGTACCCCGCATCAATGGCGAGCTTGCAGGCCTCGAACGTTTTGTAGTGGTCGGCATTGAGAAACACGGGAAATCCCGATGCAGAACGAATAGCTCGCACCAGTGCAACCGCACTGTCCATACCCAAAAACTCTGCTTCGCCCTGACTGGTTCCCACCATAACGCATGGAGCACCGCCAGCTTGGGCTCCACTCACGATGGCACGCAACACATCAGCAGTGGCGAAATTGTAGTGTCCAATCGCCCATCGCCCCTCACGTGCCTGCTGAAAATAATCCTGAAGTGACGTCATGGCGATAAATCAATAAATCCAGTTACGAGATTCTCCTGTATCAATTCCTGCATACGTTCACGCCCCATGTATTCCAAAAAAATCTTATTCCAGAGTGATTCTTGCTGATGGTAGAGATATTGCTCATTAGATTCTCTGACTAGAGTCATCAACAAATCAATAAGGTCAAAACTCACGAGCTCTTCACGGTGCGTTGTTGCATTCATAATCTCTGCTCCTACAAAATCTAAACCGCTCCACCACCCTAAATCAAGCCCGCCCTGCTCATGTTTCAAAATACGTGAGAGGGGTCCCAAATCTTCTTCGGCTCGCCACCAGTGGTCTGCTTCAGGATTGACATGAGGCTCAAATAAACGAAAATCATGCAAATTATCCTTCGCCAGATACCGTTGCACCACACGCCAGGTCATCTTTCCATGATTGGGTGTTGGGCCCGAGGGAACGTCACCGCGCAGGAGACTCTTAAATACGATTGCAAAATCCTTGGCATCTCGATGTCGTCGGAAGAGTGCAGAATAAAACGGTACCTCATGAAGGTAGTGCAACATGAGCATAAACATACGCAGAGTCGCTCCTGGTATAGTGAGATCAATGGGTATTATAAAAATGATTCCGTACTCCTTGAGATGTGACACATTGTGATATTTCTTCGCCATATACTTTTCCGCTACTCTCACCCATTTTTCATCAAGTATCAACTGCTCCACATCACGTTCCTCGAAATCATCGGGAGTGAGTTCGCCGTAGGCAACATCAAAGAATTGGTGCATCCATTCTTGTGTTTGAGAAAAGCGCAATGATGCCATCACTGACGCAAACCCTTCTTTTTGAAACAGCTCATCAATAGTGGCATATCCAAAATGTTCTAAGAGATTCTGGGGCGGATACTTATCAAGTAACCGCATGGCGACCTCGTGTTTTATAAACAATCCTTTGGGTGGAGTAAATACTTTTGAAATAACCGAACACAATTGCTCACAGGCAACCGTTGCATTGGAGAGATCTGGCTTTTTTAGCATCCGATACAGATGGCCATCTAGGTGTACAATGCGAGCGGAGAGTACCGAACGCACCGTTGTGGCGTCATCGTTATGCGATAGCCCTAATCCCGCGAATGTCCGACTAACGATGATTTCAATCTGACGAACAATATCTTCGAGTACACCCTCCTGCCCCGAAATGCGATTCATCCTTCGCTCAAGCTCCTCAAGAACCGCTGGTTTTGTTCGCATGAGTTGTGCAAGCTTCTCGAGGGGTGTTGCCATAGATATTCCTAGTATAGCGCATTAGAGATGAAATCGTCGCAAAATCTGTGCATAGAGTGCCCCCGCGCGAGCTATTGACTCTTTTCATGTTCTATGCTATCATTACTTAGGTGGGGTTGGATACGGCCGTGTATAGGCTCTTCCCAGCGTGTAAGGAAATGCCACTGCGTATCCAACCCCATCACCCGCACTTTTCCACCTTTCTCCTAACCACGAGTCGTGCACCCGTCTCCCACTGCGGCCCTCCTTTTCCAGTGGTTGTAGACACTGCGAGCGACTCCACCCGGACCATTGCACTGAAAGATGTGCAGTCCCTGAAAAACGTTGACCCGTTGATGCACCGGCAACGGAGAGTAATTCGGGGTTGACCTTGGAACTCGAAACCAGCTCGTGCTGACTTCGGAGGCCAAGGTCTTTTTTTATTTAAGTGACCGCTTTTCCACGCGCACCAGTGGCGCGCGACCACTATCACCTTTGCGCAAAATCCCCTCTTTGGCGCCGTAGTGGAGCACCACCGATGTCGCATTAGCAGTACCCATTTGAATCGCTTTTTCGATACTCCCCGAGCGCATAAACTCTGCGGTAAACGCTGAATGAAACGCATCTCCGGCACCCGTACGCTCTATTACTTCGTGATTAGGAATTCCTGCGGTGTAGACGTGATGTCCATCGGACACCGAAACTCCCTCGCCACCACGCGTCATAATAAAAATACCCCCGACGGCATCGTCCATCGCTTCAAATATTTCCTGTTTTTTTTCAAATGCTTTTCCGACAAGTCCCGCGGCTTCCTCTTGATTCATCCCTACAATATCGAACTTCTTCCAGCGCGGTGCCATTTTTTCCAAACCAAGCTCAAGCTCTTTACCACCAGGATTGGTGGCCAAGTGTCGCCCTGTGCGCGATGCCTCTGACACTACCTTATCGAGCACATCAAGATATCCACCCAGTGAATTGACATACATCCATGGTGACTCAATCTGCGCCCACGGGATTGCGTCCACATTCCAATGCGCGCCCTCACCTTTGTAAGAAAGTATTGTGCGCTCACCACTTCCGCTCACCAGAATCACTGAATAGGCGGTGATATCATCGTGGTGAATTTGGATATGCTTGCTATCCACTCCTTCACGGCGAAGTTCATCGAGAATCGCGGTGCCTGGTGTATCTTTGCCGATAACACTAACACACGCCGTTGTGTATCCTTGGCGCGCAAACACTACGGCGGCATTGGTACCACCGCCACCAGAAGAAAATACTATTTTCTTGAGAGCGAGTTTCGAACCTAGGGGAATGCAAATACCCCTACCAACCTGAAATTCATGACTTTCGAGTATCTGAAATGTATCCGCATTTAAAAGTACATCCTGCGTCGCAGATCCAATTGAAACAATATCGTATTTCATCCCTCCTCTTAGTGCGTACAGTATATCATGCCACTCTGACATCTCCATCCTCTCTCGTACTCTTAGCACCTCTCTCTCACAAAGGTCGAACCTTTGCAAAGGTTCGACCTTTGTTTGGCTCAGGAAAGTATCGATAGTTCTCGCCTATACCTCTGAAGCCGACCTGCCTGCCGGCAGGCAGGCCCGCACGACCCAGCCGAGGAGGAAGGCGGGCAACGTATCTGCGGTAAGGTCGCTCAATCCATTTTGAGCGCCGTAAGCAGATACGCAGGCCGCCGACTGACGTCGGCGGAAGGAGGACCAGAGGCGATGGGGGTGTAGGCGAGAACGGAACGATGCTTGACGGCGGATGTGATTCTTACTAAATCGTCGCGGCGTGAAGTTCGCTGATGGCACGCGCCTGATCAGTGGCACGCATAATGTAACTGCCAGACACGATATGCGTAGCTCCTGCAATAATGCATCCCTTAATCGTATGCGGCGTAATACCTCCATCAATCATAATAGGAATCTGCGGGTGTGCGCTATGAAATTCAGTCACCCGGTCAAGCACCTCGGGAACAAACGAGCGCCCCTGCGCTCCCGGATGAACCGTCATGAACTGCACCATATCAACATTCGCGATAACAGATTCTAGTCTATCGAGCCCAGTTTCAGGATTCAAAGTCGCGACGAGTTCTTTGCCCTGCTGGCGTGAGTGCTCGCGAATTGTCGAAAATGCAGTCGTCGCCTCAACGTGCACAATAAATCTATCGGCACTGGGAATCGTACACCACAGCGAACACTGTTGCTCTGGATGCGCCACCATGAGATGTACATCAAATATAAGACTCGTTTGCATGCGACGTAACTGCTCGTGGCCTAAAATGGTACGCATGCGCACGAAAACGCCGTCAGCAATATCCAGATGGACACGCTTTACCCCAGCACGCTCAAGCATGTGTATCTGACGGACGAATTCCTCGTCCGATTCCGTCATAATAGCGGGAATGATATCAATCACTTAATCGAGTTTAGCAATACGGCGAACATGTCGTTCTTCGGCAAGAAATTCAGTAGCAAGAAAAACCTCTACTGCTTCATGTGCAGTTGCTTCATCCATCGCAACACCTTCGGCGATGGTATTGCCAGGCGCAACACCCAACGAGAGTACATTGGCCCCGTTGTGCAGTCGCCCCAAGCGCACCATTTCAACTGAACCTCCGTAGTACACAATCGCGCGCACACTCCGACGGCGATTAGCGACCATGGCCTCGCCTTGCCCAGTGGCACCCAGCACAATTGCTCTGTTATTAATGGGATCATCGGAAACCTTCTGCGCGGCTTGTCCTACAAAATCAGGATAGTCATCGTTTTCGTTGTATTGCGCAGGCCCACAATCCACATATTCCAACCCCATGGCCCCAAGCCACTCTTTTACCTTCGCCTTCATTGCAAACCCCCGGTGGTCTGATGCCAAATATATCATGTGATTAAGGTTGTTTATTTTTGTGGAAATGGACAGAAGAGCGCTGGAATTTGCACATTGAGTGGATTATCTGGCGTTGAGCACCACTCGGACTTACTAGCATAGAACATCACGCCCGCCAGAAGAATCCAGATAATAATGTAGGGCTTCATACCACTGCGTTGGCGTGCGCGATGAAACCACGAAATCCCCAACAATCCGGCAAAAAACACTGCGCTCCAGAGCGCGAGAGGCGCCCCAAATACTAACAACAGCACACTATAGAGTAGTGGCACCACCAGCATCACTCCGACTACTTTTAATGCCCCTCGCATAGTGTTTAGAGACGATTAATATACTGTACCGCAGACAACGCTGCCGACGCACCTTGGCCTGCCGCAATAACAATTTGTTTATGCGCACTACTGGTCACATCTCCAGCGGCAAACAATCCTGGACAACTCGTGGCACCATCAATGCCAATCGTGACGTACCCGAAAGCGTCCTTGGCACAATCAGCTGGTGCAATTTGTGAATTAGGAATCTGACCAATGTGCACAAATGCTCCTTCCATCTCTACTGTATGTGATACTCCTGACTTATCGGTATACACCACACCCCGTGCAAATTTGCCATCACCAGTAATTTCGGTGGTCAGCGCTTCGTAGATGACATGAATTTTTGGATTGTTGGTTACTTTCTCAATCAGCGATGCCTCACCTTTAAATGTGGCGTTTTTATTTATCACGGTCACTTCCGAAGCAATGTCGGCCATCATCAGCGCGCTCTCGAGTGCGGAATTACCTCCTCCAATAGTAACGGTGCGTTTTCCCTTAAATATCGGACCGTCGCACACCGTACAGTAACTTACCCCCTTGAGCCGATAGGTGTCTTCGCCAGGAACTCCCAAGAGACGCGAATGCGCACCCGTTGCGAGAATAACTGCCTTTGACCGGTATGATTTTCCATCATCAGTAGTAATGGTAAACATTTCATCCGTATCTTTGGTAAGCAATTTTACCAGATATCCCTCAAGGATTTCGGATTTATAACTTTCAATATGTTCACGGAACATTCCCGCAAGCTCAATGCCGGTTGTGTGCTTGATGCCCAACCAATTTTCGACATCTCCCGACAGCGCGACTTCCCCACCTAAGTCTTTTGCAATAATCATAAACTTCAACCCTCGTCGCGCCGCATACACACCCGCTGAAGCTCCCGCAGCCGAACCGCCGATGATAATCAGGTCGTACATATATGGTTGTAGTATACCAACCTGTGCTAGAATGGCCACACTATGCAGTTGGATATCTTCACCAAGCGCAACGGCATCATCCTTCTGTTGATTTTAGGATTTGGCATTCATTTCGCGTGGTTGGGTACTCCTAATAGCGCGGTGTTTGACGAAGTACATTTTGGAAAATTCATTTCTGCCTATTTCACCCACGAATATTACTTTGATATTCACCCTCCACTGGGGAAACTTATCATCGCGGGGTGGGGCTGGCTGTGGGGATTTCAACCCGGGTTTTCATTTGCCAATATTGGTGAGGTCTACCCCGACAAGCTCTACATCGCCCTGCGCGTGCTTCCGTCACTGGCAGGCGCACTCTTGCCTCTGGTGATTTTTGGCATTGCACGACGATTGCGCATGTCACTCCCCTCTGCCCTTCTAGCAGGTACACTCATCGCGCTGGATAACGCGCTCCTGGTGCAATCTCGTTTTATTCTTCTAGACGCATTTCTATTGCTGTTCGGATTTACCGCTGTCTACTGTTATCTGCGGTGGCGCGATGGCGCGGCACGATGGCTTTTGCCGATTGCGGGAGTGCTTGGCGGTATGGCCATGAGTATCAAATGGACGGGTATTACATTCCTAGGGCTCATCGTACTGCTCGAACTTATCCGACTGTGGCACGATCGTCATGAGCTCTCCCGCCATCGAATCGGCAACGTCATCGCCTCATTGGGCATTCTCCCCTTCATTATATATGTAGGCGCATTTACCGTTCATTTCGCACTCCTCACCAAATCCGGAGCTGGTGATGCGTTTATGAGTGCGCGATTCCAGAGTGGACTTCGTGGGAGCCACCTCGCCAACGACAGCACGCTCACGAAACTCACGATGCCTGAAAAGATTATCGAGCTCAACGAAGAAATGTATCGCTCAAACAGTCGCCTGACTGCCACGCATCCCTATTCCAGCAGGTGGTACACGTGGCCGTTTCTGGATCGACCTATTTTTTATTGGGTGCAAGACAGCGCGCGCGTGTATCTCCTCGGCAATCCCATCATTTGGTGGCTTTCTACCGCCGCTGTGATGGTGGTATTCATAAACCTTCTTTTCGCGGGCTTGCGAAGTCTTAGGGCGACTCCCGCTTTTCTGGCAGGAGCATGGCTGGTGAACATGCTCCCGTTTATAGGCATCAATCGCGTAATGTTTCTCTATCACTATTTCACCGCACTCATTTGGGCAATTTTGCTCCTCGCGTATACAGTAGACCAAACAAAAAAATCTCGCCAAGCATTCTACGTCATCTCAATAGTCGCGCTAGCGAGCTTCGTCTTCTTTGCACCGCTCTCCTACGGACTGCCACTCTCCAATGATGCGTACGATGCACGCGTGTGGTTCAGTTCGTGGAGATAGCAGTTCTAGACCCCCACATGAGGGGGTCGTTTGTTACCATTGACATCATACCGTATTGTGCTATATTTAGTTTATCGTGACCTGAAATAGTTCGGGTCACCTACACAGGAGTTCTTTATGAATCAAAAACGTATTAATGCTTCCAATACCGCAATTACATCTCTGGCGCTTCTTGCTGGTGGTATTTCCCTATGGGAGCATCTTCGGCAGGGTAGTTCTGTTGACCTCCTGCTCGGTCTATTCCTTATTTCAATGGGGATCTGGGGGCTGGCGATCATCCACAAAGAGGTAAACAGGTTTCATTTCAACCGTATGCCAGAGCACGCAAGTCAACTCCCGGAAGGTACGTGGCTGGTTCAATCGATGTCCGTTGATTCCGCAAGTAATCCGAAGGATCGAGAGCGACCATTTTTCTTTCATCTTGCCACATTCTCCGGAGAGAATGACGGCAAAGAACCGAGATACGCAATTCTCCGACTCCGCCCGGAATGGATTCTCGGAGATACCTACACGCACCTCAATGCAGGTAGGGTGCCGTACAAGATGGTCATCAAAAGCGGTACCGTGGGCTTTATCTGGTATGCCCAGAAGTAAGCCATGGTGGCTCGACCGCCAAACCCCGACAATAGTCGGGGCTTCTTTTTATTTCACGTCACGAGCTTTCAGGTAGAGCTGCTCCGCAACTTTCCAGTTCATATTTTTCCAGAATGCAGAAATATATGCCTTCTTGTCGCTACCAAAATCCATAAAATAGGCGTGCTCGTACACATCCAGTACGATAATGGGAAGACAGCCCCAAACTCCACCATGATTGTGCGCGTCCCCGTTGTAGTGCTTGAGCTTTTGGGCTTTGGTATCCCAGCAGAGCACACTCCACCCACGAGATGCCATGGCGCATTCGGAAAAGTATTTCAGTCCGTTCTCCATGTTCCCCCATTTTTCGACCAGCGCCTTCATCAACTCCGGTGCTTCGGTATTCGGCATTCGTCCTTCGTCATTCGGGCGAAGTCCCTCAAAGTACCATTCGTGAAGATAAACACCATTGACCGCAAACGTTTCGGCGTCTTTAAGTGAGCGTAAATCCGAATACGTGGCGTTACCAGTCGCAGTGCCCGATTGAGCAAGCTCGGTAAGCTTCTTGGAAACTTCGTCGAGTTTCGTTACGTATCCTACGTAGAGCTTGTCGTGATGAATTGCGAGTGTCTTTGCGCTAATGCCGTCGAGCTTTTCGGGGTCAAAAGGAAGTGGTTTGGGTTCCATAATAATTATGCGTTTGAAGTGATACCTGCGTACTCATCGAGCTTACGCTTATCAAATCCCACAATAATCTTTCCGCCTACATCAATCACGGGCACGCCAAACTGACCGCTCTTGGCGACCATCTCTTCTTGTTTTGCACGATCTACTGATACATCCACATCGCTGTACGGAATGTTCTTTGAGGTGAGGTATTGTTTTGCCTGCTGGCAGTATCCGCAGGTTGGTGTTGAATAAATAGTGATGTTTGGCATCTATAATTTGTTGTATCGATACATGGGCAGTATAACATACCTGCCACCCAGTCAAAAAATTGCCAATTCGTCATTTTTGTTGTACTATAATCGCTCATGCATCCCTCATTTTCCATCACCAAGCAATCGCGCACATCACGTGCGCGTCTTGGCATACTCCGAACTCCTCACGGCATCGTACACACTCCTGCGTATGTCATCGTCGCCACGCACGCGCACATAAAAACACTCGCTCACGCTGACATCAAGCGCACGAAGACACAAATTGTCATCTCGAATGCCTACCACCTCTGGGGAAAAAAGAATGCGCATCGCAGACTCGGTGTGCGCATGCCAATGATGACTGACAGCGGAGGATTTCAAGTATTTTCACTGGGTGCCGCAAAAGAACATGGTGTGGGCAAAGTGTTGCGACAACCCGTGCGCAAAGTGGGACAGACTAACAATGTCCGCATCACCGAACGCGGTGTTCATTTTTCTGTTGATGGGAAGCGTCGCTTTATCTCTCCAGAATCTTCTATCAAAACCCAAGAAGAGCTGGGGGCAGATATTATATTTGCATTCGATGAGTGCACCTCACCACTCCACCCGCTGGGCTACACAAAAACCTCCATGGCGCGCACGCACCGTTGGGCACAGCGCTGTCTGAACGCGCACACCAAGAAAAATCAAATGCTCTACGGCATCGTGCAAGGTGGACGATTTAAGAATCTCCGCGCATCGAGTGCGCGTACCATCGGTGCTATGGGATTTGATGGGTTTGGTATTGGCGGTTCATTCGGAAGCGATGAAATGAAAGCAACGCTTGCCACGGTAATCCGCCATCTACCCACAGAAAAACCTCGCCACCTCTTGGGCATCGGAACCGTCGCTGATATTTTCGACGCAATTGAAGCGGGCGTAGACACGTTTGACTGTGTTATTCCCACTCGCGAAGCGCGCCATGCTCGCATCTACACCGATGATGGCGCAATCGATATACGCAAGAAAATATACTGCGATGACCCGCGACGTCTGCTTGCTTCACGCTCAACTATTGGAACACTTCACATACTCTTTCGCGCACATGATATGAAAGCGGGACGCCTCGCTACACTCCATAATGTCCGCTGGTTTAATCTTCTCCTCGAACGTATCCGCACAGCGCTCCGTGATGACTCATACGCCACACTCAAAAAACAGGTACTTCGTAACTATAAAAAACAGCAATAAGGCGCACCAGAGATGCGTTTTATTGAACGACGACTAGGGAGCTACTCTTTGCTTTCCAATTTCTCTTTGCGATCGAGGGAAAAGACATACACGTAGAGGATTTCAAGAATCCCTAACGTATTTACTACGAGAAATGCAATAAACCACCACTTCTGCTCTTTATGGGCCGCTTTCCAGAGCGCCATACCCTTCCACACTATCACCCACGCGAAGAGGGCAAGGTACCAAAGCTTATTACCCAAGGGTATCTGTAAGATGTCATCAAACATATCTGGAGTATACCACGTATCAGCAGCGCCTGTAATAGGGAGGCAAGCAAAGCGTTGCCCCCTTCAGACTAAAATATCCCCTCACGCTCAAGCTCGGCAACGATATCCGAAGGAATAGGAGCACGCTCACGAACCGGTGACACGCCCGGATAGCGCCATGCGGTGATAACCACTTTTTTTGAGACATTAAACGGCCCATCAGACTTACCCGTATCCTTCCACATAGTCCAAATTTCCCATGGCTTCGCTTTAGTACCAGCAGTCTGCATCGCCGCAAGTGTTCCCTCTGCTACGCCTTCCTCCACACGCTCGGGTGCGCGAATAACGCGCAATACACGACTTGGCGTGAGCCCATAGTATTGCATTTTGCGAATCACATGGTTCGTCCAGCGATAACGATCAGAATCACGAGGTCCTCTTGGAATCTTGAAGCTCATGTGATTACCATTCTATTCCCTTCTCACCCTCTACGTCCTGCTGGTATGGATGTTTGATTTCGTTTACCTCCGACACAATATCGGCTAATGTGATGAGCTCGGGTCGCGCGTCTCGTCCTGTCAAAATAAGATCCATGCCTTGCGGAAGTTCGCGAATAAATTCCAACACCTCGGCAAGCGAAAGAAGTTGCAAATGCAATGCATTATGTATCTCATCGAGAATCAGTGCATCCCACTTCCCGCTCATCATATGAGTATACGCAATTGCCAAGCCCTCACGAGCAGCACGGGCATGCTCCTGGCGTGGCAGGGTGTCGCCGAGAATTCCCACAAATCCAAGACCAGTTTTTATAATCTGAAAATAGGGACGCAAGAGCATCTGGGAATCATCCTCACCTGAACGCCAGGGACCTTTAATAAATTGCACCATCAGCACACGCTTAAGATCTCCAACCATCCGAAGTGCCTGCCCGAGAGCAGCAGTTGTTTTCCCTTTACCATTTCCGGTAATCAGAATAATCATACCAACCTGTAGTGTATGCCATTGATACTATAGAACAAGGGAGTACATGTAATTCAGAATCACTCAAGCGACATCGTCGCTGTGATTCTGCAGACATTGTAATTTTTTATAAAATTACAATGTCAATCAAAAATCCCTCACGTATATACGTGAGGGATTTTTGCGTTGCTCGATAGGGCTTAGTAGCCGCCACCGAAGCCACCACGGTCAGAACGAGGAGCGCGTTGCTCCATAGGACGGGCTTCATTGACCACGATTGCGCGGCCGCCGTTTTCCTTACCATTGAACATTTCAATGGCCTTCTGTGCATCCTCATCGGATGCCATGGTGACGAAACCGAACCCGCGGGAGCGACCGGTCATCTTGTCCATCATAACGACGGCTTCGGTGACTGATCCTGCCTGCGAGAACATTTGCTGCAACTCATCACCGGTCATGCTGTAAGGCAAGTTACCGATGTAAAGCTTGTTCGCCATTTCATCTGCGATATGTGCGCCTCGATCAGCGAAATCGTTGAGCGAACCGGTACATACCACGTATAATTGCGTGAGGGCGACCTCCCGTCGAGACCCTTCGCCGAGGCGACTGGCTGCCGAGATACCTACGCTAGATTCAAGTATAGCATAGTCGAGTAAAAATAGCAATAGACAAAAAAAGCTCGGAAACACGTGGTTTCCGAGCTGGTCTCTACTTGCCGTCGTAGTGCGATGGAATGAACCCGCCGAGGGGCTTCTTCTGGAGTTTGTAGAAATCGTACGCATCCTCGACGATTGTCTTCGGCACTCCACTTAGCTCAAATTGCTCACACAGCAGAATGCACGCATCTTGGCGAAGTCCGAGATACAAGTACGCCGTCATGGGGTTGAGGATTTTGTCTAAATCCATCTGCTCCGTGGGGGGGCTTTTTGGAAGAACGCTTAATTGTATGCCTGCCTCGAGAATGTGGTCACACACCGAGACGATTGCTCTAACATGAACTTCGGAATCCTCACGCGACAAGCAACCATACGCGTCTTCCCTAGATTGATAGTCAATCTTGGAGAACAACCGTTCAATGCGTCGCCTGAATGCGTCAAGTGTATCTTCTTTCAGCTGTACGGCGCGCTCTTCAGGAGTTATTCGTAGCTCCTTTTTTCTCGGCTCTTCGATAAGCTCGGGTTGGAGATTTCCATCACCTCTGAACCGGATTGGTGACTTGATCTTGAGCCACAAGAGAACAACTATTAACAGTACAAAAACTGAAATGGTAAGCGCTAACAACCCACTCCAAAATTCTGGCATTTCTTTTCTCCTCCATATCCTTCGCGATGATAGCCGGAAAACTCCGGCGAATCTTCGAACTGCTTGATGTGGTCAACTTCGTCATCGGGGGGCAGTAGCGGCTCCTCGGGTTTCTGTAGTATCCACCTGTAGTACAGAATCATCAAGTACACCACGATTGCAATTGCACCGAGGTAACTCACGATAATGAACGGCGTGATGTGCTCCATAGAGCCTCCAAAATGGAAATGAACGAGCCCCACATATATTACATAAATACTTACGTGTCAATTGTGCACGAAAACGAATACGCGGTGTGGTAACATAAAGGCAATGGCGAAAACAACCATCACTGCTGTGCGCGCACGAGAAATACTTGATTCGCGTGGCAAGCCAACACTCGAGGTCACCGTCATCTGTGAGGGTGGCTCGGGTTCTTTTGGTGTTCCTTCGGGCGCTTCGACGGGCAGTCACGAAGCGCACGAACTGCGCGATGGTGACGCACACCATTTTGGTGGTGAGGGCGTACTGCGCGCCGCAACCAATGTAAATATCAATCTCGCCGACGCGCTGGTGGGTATGGACGGACGCGATCAGCGCGCGCTCGATGCTCGTATGATTGCCTTGGATGGAACGCCCGATAAATCCAAGTTTGGTGGCAACGCGATTATTGGAGTTTCCGTAGCTACGGCTCGTGCGACCGCACACGCACTGGGCGCGACGCTCACCGACTATCTGCAGTCGCTCGCCCCCAACATCAAGCCCTCACGGCGAGTTCCTTTTTTGAATATGAACCTCATTAATGGAGGCAAGCATGCGGCAACACGCCTCGCATTTCAGGAATACAAAATCATTCCACAAACAGAAGATGTCTCTGAAGCATTGGGTATTGGTACTGCCATCATGCACCGCCTCAAAAAGCGTATCGCAAAAGAATATGGCGTGGTACATGCCAATGTCGGCGATGAAGGAGGATTTGCCCCAGACCTAGATTCAATTCGCAGACCGCTCGATCTTTTTATGGAAACCGCTACTGAACTCAAACTCGACCACCGTATCAAACTCGCCATGGATGTAGCGGCATCTTCTTTTTATAGCACCGAAACGAATTCGTATCAGTATGATGGAGGTGAGCACACACCCGAAGAACTCGCCAGCGACCTTCGCGCACTTACTCACGACTTCCCTATGCTCTACATCGAAGACCCATTTCATGAAGAAGCGTTCGCTGATTTCGCCAAGCTCAATGATGCCCGCCCAGACGACTCGGTCGGACAGGGCTCAACAATTATTGTGGGTGATGATCTCACGGTCACCAATACGTCCCTCCTCCAAAAAGCTATCTCTGCTAAAGCCATCTCCGGTATCATCATCAAGCTCAATCAAGTTGGCACGCTCACCGAAACGCTTGAGACGATGAAGCTCGCGCGAGATAATGGTATCCAGTGTATCGTGTCGCATCGCTCTGGTGAAACCAACGACGACTTCATCGCTGACCTCGCCGTAACGTTTGGCGTGTTTGGCATCAAAGCGGGCGGACCTCAACGCGGTGAGCGCATCGCAAAATATAATCGTCTTCGCGAACTCCTTGGTTAGCGCACTACGTGATACACTTGAAGCTCTATGCCATCTCGAACTCAAATCGTCTGCACCATTGGTCCGGCATCAAAAACGCCTGAAATACTTACGCGCCTCATCAGCGCAGGCATGGATGTTGCGCGCTTAAACTTTAGTCATGGCACCCACGAGGAGCACGCGCAGTTTATCCGTACCATCCGTGAAGCTGCATCTAAAGCAAATAAACATATTCCTATTATCCAAGATTTGTCCGGACCACGCGTACAAACGGGTGCAACACACCATCTTGATGCCAGCGCTCAAGAGGTAATGACTCAAAAAGACCTCGATGATTTGACCTTTGGTCTTGCGCAAGGAGTTGAATATGTCTGTCAATCATTTGTCGGCTCTGCTCACGATGTCCTCCGACTCAAAGAGGAGATAAAAAAGCGCGGTGGTACAGCCAAAGCTATGGCGAAAGTAGAACGCAAAGAAGCGCTCGATAATATTCAAGAAATTATTGAAGTGTCTGACGCGATTATGCTCGGGCGTGGCGATTTAAGTACAAGTATTCCACTGGAGCAAGTTCCCTTTGCAGAAGCTGTAGTTGTACACGCCTGTAAAGAACTCAAGCGCCCCGTGATTGTAGCCACTGAAATGCTCAAAAGCATGGTAGAAAATCCCCAACCCACGCGTGCTGAAGTCACCGATATTGCCTACGCAATAATGCTCGGTGCCGATGCGGTGATGCTTTCAGAAGAATCGGCTATCGGAAAATACCCCGTAGAGGCGGTAGGATATATGGAGCGCGTAATCATCGAAGCCGAAAAATTCGAACGCGAAGTGAACGAGCTTTAGAAGATTACACCTGTGATGTTTATCGAAGCATTCATTGCGCTCCTCGGTGCTCGGGAAGTACACCGCCACACCAATGCGCTCAAAGCGATTGAGGTGAATGGCGAACGCCATGCGTACGAACGCTGGGGTCGCCAGTGGGCCCGTGTTTGGGGTGCAGGAGCGATTCTTATCGGTATGTGGGCGGACTCTGGACGCCGATTGCCACAGTCGGATGGGTTGTTGCGGGCATCGCACTCATCGCTGCGGTTCCTGTACCGTGTGGGTGGGGCTTAGTGAATCGCCATCTCGCCCTCAAGACAATCCGCAATCTGCTCTTTCTGACTCTCGGCACACTGTTCATTGGTCATGGCCTCGGGTTGATTTAGTCAACGACTCATGCGGTGAGCCGTTGACGGTGCTCACCCGCGTACTATGATTCTCGAGGATACGTGTCTGCTCTGGGCTAACTATCCGAGCCGAACTCCCTACACCTCCAGCGAGCCACGTCTAGTGTCGAGGCAGATTAAGATGCTTCCGCTCGCAGACTGATACGGCGAGCCTCACAGCAACACTCCCGCATAACCCTAGCACAGCGGCTCGCGCATATAGATGCCGTCCGTTGGCATGCCCAGCAGAGAGTGCATCTTCGTTTTGCGCTCTCGTAGGGCATGTCAGGACGGTATGACTCCTGTAGCGAGGGGTGAGGCGGGGGTGTTGCTGTGGGGTGAGCTACTTCTGCTGACTGCCATCGTCGATGGCGCGACGACGATTGCGGTCACGATCCACTTTTGTGAGATACTTTTTGCGTAGGCGAATGTCTTTTGGAGTGACCTCAAGGAGCTCATCATCTTCAATCCAGTCAAGCGCTTGCTCAAGCGACATAATAATCGGTGGCGTAAGCGTGGTAATACCATCGCTCCCCTTCGAGCGCATGTTGGAGAGCGCTTTTCCCTTTGCAACATTGATTTCCATATCTTCGCGACGAGAGTTTTGACCGATAATCATGCCTTCGTACACTTCAGTACCCGGTCCAACAAACGTCATACCGCGACCTTGAGCAATATCGAGACCAAACGCGACAGCGGTGCCCGATTCTGATGCAGTCAGAGCACCCGTACGCTCACGCGGAGGTAAGTCCCAAAGTGGCTCATGCTTAAGATAAATTGAGTTGATGACAACCGTTCCCTTAGTGGAAGTCATCAAAATACTGCGCAATCCAAGAAATGCGCGCGTGGGCATGTGCCACACCAAGCGACTATAACTATTACCATGATTAATGAGGTCAACCATTTGCGCTTTGCGTTTTCCAAATTCAGTCGTAACAGCTCCCACATACTCTTCTGGCACATCCACGGTAACCTCCTCTACAGGTTCCATCTTCGTCATTTGACCTTCGTCATTCGGCATTTCTTGGAAAATAACCTCTGGTTTAGAAATTTCTAGCTCAAAACCTTCACGACGAAGTGTTTCGATAAAGACCGACAGGTGAAGCTCACCGCGACCCGCAAGCGAATACCGCCCATCGCCCGTTGAGGTAAGCCGAAAACCGATGTTTGTTTCAAGCTCACGCTCCAGTCGCTCGCCAATCTGACGACCCGTCAGTTGTGTCCCCTCACGACCCAAAAAGGGACTGGTGTTGGGACCCATGGTTATACGGAGCGTTGGCTCTTCCACACGAATAGTCGGCAACGCTTCTGGATTAGAAGAGTCAGCGATAGTATCTCCAATGTGAGATTCTGTTGCTCCCGTTACTGCGATGATGTCGCCGGCTTCGGCTCGCTGAACCTCCACTCGCTTTAATCCTGCGTAGACAAAAATCTTATCAATTCGCGAGTTCACGCGCTTACCATCAGGATGCACCACGGTAACCGCCTCTCCCGGTGTGGCAACGCCACGAACCAGTTTTCCAATCGCGTAACGCCCCTGAAAATCGTCACGATCAAGAGCGGCAACCAGAAGTTGCATAGTTCCCTCGGTATCTACGCTGGGAGCTGGCACAAACGAAATAATCTTTTCGAATAACGGTCGCAAATCGCCATCGCCAGCAATCTCCTGCTCGGTAGGGATGTGATCCCATGCTTTTCCCTGTCGTCCAATGGCATACATGACAGGAAAATCAAGGTGATGCTCTTCCATGGCAAGCTGAAGGAATAAGTTTGTTGTTTCGTCAATCGTGCGCTGAATTTGAGCACCGGGTTTATCAATTTTATTAACCACCACAATAACACGCAACCCCAAATCAAGCGCCTTTTTGAGCACAAACTTGGTTTGTGGCATGGGGCCCTCTTGAGCATCCACCAGTAAAATTGCGCCATCTGCCATGTTGAGCGTGCGCTCTACCTCACCGCCAAAGTCCGCGTGTCCCGGGGTATCAACGATGTTGATTTTATAGCCGTTATACTGCACAGCCGTATTTTTTGCCAAAATAGTAATACCCCGTTCACGCTCCTGATCATTGGAGTCCATAATCAAATCCTCGCCCATCTCATGAGAACTCTCTCGAAAGGTACCTGATTGCTTCAACAGAAAGTCCACGAGGGTTGTTTTACCGTGGTCAACGTGAGCGATAATTGCTATGTTTCTTATCTCTTGCATATGGGTAGTCGTGGCAACCTGCCTGCCGGCAGGCAGGCGTGAGCAATAATGGCGATATTTCGTATTTCTTGAGTCATGAGAATCAAAAGGGCCCGCACAAGGCGGACCCGCAGTCCGTCTTAGGATTATAGCAGAAAATCAGTCAGTACGCAAATGCTCCATTGCCCACTTCCAATCAACATCAATCTTCTTGCCGGGATTAAAGATGCCCTTGGGATCCATGATGCGTTTTACCTGGCGAAACAGCTCATAGCCATGGTCGCCGAACATCTGCTTGAGATAGGGACCGCGAATCAGTCCATCGTTATGTTCGGCAGTAATCGAACCGCCATACTGGAGTACAAGGTCGTATACCTTACGGGAAAGCTCCGGAATGATACGGCGCGTTTGCGCGTCTTTGAGGTCCATGAGTGGAATAATATGGAAATTACCATCACCCACGTGTCCCGCAATGGTGAGGGTTAGTTTGTAGGGTCGCAAAATTTCGTAGAGTTTCGGCAAAAAAGTCGGCATATCTTTAGGGTGAATAATAAAATCATCGATGAATGGGGTGGTGCGCTTCCCCTTGGTATGCGAACGAATCACATTGAAACTCGAGCGACGAATCGTCCAGTACTTATGCGCCTCTTCTTCATCCTTGGTCAGACGCGCCGTAATTCCTCGCGCACGCACCGCCTTGAGCGCATCGGCTGCGCGATGTTGCACATCGACTTCATCATCTCCGGTGAATTCGGCAATGACGATTAATTTTGGCAATCCCCCACGGAGAACCATAAGCGCTTCCGGGAGAAAACGAAATCCAAGAGAAATAATATTTGATGCACCAATGATACGCACAAAGTCGGGAAGGAAACGGAGCGTGAACCAAAGCGTTTTATCATCGAACGATTCAACGGTTTCGGGTTTAAATTGTAACACGTCATTTACCACATCCGCGATGGGTGCGATCTCTTTGAGAAATATAACGATCATCTGCTTGTGCTTCTTGGGCGCCACCAAGCCCAGTGTTGCCTCGGTCAAAATGCCCAGCGTCCCTTGAGCGCCACACAAGAGCTTGGCAAGATTGAACGTTGTACCATCCCATATATTCCATAATAGATACCCAGCAGAGTTTTTTGATACCTTCGGTTTCATCGCGGAAATCTCCGTACGATTTGTGGTAACCAGATTATAGATACCCCGATATACTTCACCTTCAAAATTTTCTTGCTTCATTTTCGCCTCTACACCATCGTAAGTAAGCGGTCCCAGCTCATACTCTTTTCCATCAGCAAGTACAGCGCGCACCGATTGAACCCAATCAACCGCTTGACCATACGTAAGAGATTTTTCACCAGCAGAATTATTGGAAACAATGCCACCCATCGCACACAAATCACGAGATGCTGGATACACGGGATACTGTAGACCCCGCTCCAGTGTTGCTGGTTCCAAGTCGCGATACAACACTCCTGGCTGGACAGTAACAAATCCATCTCTACCAGGAATTGAAGCGTCGCGCTCGATATCAACGATGTGTTTCATGTACTTCATACAATCCATCACAATGGACTGTCCAATCGCAGCGCCAGTCATATCGGTACCCGCAGAGCGTGGCGTAATAGAAACGCCCGCGTGTTCCAGCGCATAGGAAACCAATCGCTCAATATCTTGCGCGTTACGCGGATGTACCACAACACTAGGTACTATCTGAAATATACTTGCATCATGACTATATGTTGCACGTGTTTCCGTGGATGCATCAACATCGCCACAGTCGAGTGCAATAAGATCTCCCTCCAATGTCATAGCACTAGTATATCAGAAGAGTGCCTGCTGGTCTGAAAGTGGCGTGGATAGCGCAACGTGTGCGGGAATTACAAAAGCTTCATACTCCCGCAACAGTCCACGACCATACAATAATCGCGAGAAGGCCTCTGCTTCCATTTTTGCCCCCACGAGTCCGTTGTGTGGCTTTGGTTCTTCGGGTAAGCCCACATAGCGCAACAGTGTGTCATTATTAATCGCAGAGCGATTATATTTCACCGGTGGCTCTATAGCACGCATATGCATTTGAGCCCAAGCAATCGAGTGTACATCAATGATTCGATGTCCAAACTCCCACGGCATGTGGTACCGCTCGGCACTGGCTTGCAAAAACCCATGATCGAAGAATGTATTAAATCCCATGAGCGTCCGATTTTCTGATGCTCGCGTCCACGCAAAAAATTCTCCAACGAGTTGTTCAAGTGATTTCTTTGTTTGATCGGTAACTTGCTCAACACTAAAGCCATTGACCCGAAGCGCACCATCATCAACGCGCGCACCTTCCCATATTCTACATTCGCCATAAAACTGGCGTTCAGGAGATGCAAAATCTACCGCTCCAATAGAAACGATGCTATGCGCTCGAGCGTCCAGACCCGTTGTCTCAACGTCAACAACTATCATTCCCGCAGTCTAGCGATTCCTTATGCAGTGCGCAACTACTGTTAGCGAGATTTTGGCTTGCGAACGTTGTGACTTCGCAGACGAGCTACTTGAGAACTCAAACGAGCGGGTACACGCTTGTTTGATGGAAATTCTCGCGCTGGTCGAACTGCTTGCGGTGCGCGTTTGAGTGTGGGCATAGAATGAGGATTAAGAGCGCGACAGATGCTGTTGAATACGCTGACCGATTGAACCAAAGACCGCTACCCAGATTACCACACCTACAAGCCACCCGATTACAGGAATAAGAGTAACAATCTCAAATACAATCACACCGCCAATCGCAGAACCCCAGGTAATGCGTAAGACCTCCTGCTTCTTGATGAACGCCATGAGGAGCGATCCCGCAAAAATTCCTGTAAGCGCTTTCGTCAAAATGAGTGCAGTAATAAATGAGAATATCACCAGAGCTCCCGGAAGGATGCCGACAAAACTCATGAGGAGAAGTACTGCGGCAATCGGCACCAGAATCATATACGCAAGACCGTGTCCGAATGATTGCCAGAAGCTCGTTCGCACTCCAGACAAGACCTCCAAAGCTTGGCGACGCCAACGCCACACAATAACCGCAACGAGACCGAGGATGGCAAGGAGTTTCATTCCTGTAAACATACCGATCAATGCCCACATCACCCGTTCAGGTACTTTCTGATCGACGCGAGAACCTGCCCTTGGCTCAAAGTATACGGCGCCACTAATACGCGAACCTTGAGCAATCACGGCTTCTTGAGGTGCGCTATAGGTCAGCTTGCCATCAAGTATGGCTGTCGAACCAATTTCTAATCGATTATTCGCTTTTGCTGAAACTGAACCACGCACTGAACCATTTACAAATAAGGTTCCTCCGGTAAACTTCACATTTCCATATACCACACCGTCAATAATCACTTGCCCACCAGCAACAAGTACATCACCAGTGATCACCGAGCCTGGAAGAATGTGCACGGTACCACCCACGACTACCAAATCTCCACCAACACGATCGCTAATAGTGGTGTTACCACCGACAATGCGCGTGTCACCTTCTACGGGCCCAAGTACTTGTATGGTACTCCCACCAGCAACCAAATCTCCTCCAATAGAGCCCGAGATCGTGATAGTTCCAGCCGCAGCAAATACATCTCCGGTAACCATTCCCCCAATGGTTGTTGTCCCAGCAGCAACATATAAATTACCTACAACCGTCTTTTGCTCCGGAAGTGAGTACTGCTCACTCGCGCTTAACGATGCGGCAGAAGCCACGAGTGGAGTAGCGACTATAAAAAGTGATACGAGAATACCTAGAAATCTCTTCATGGTTTGTGATGAGATAAATACCCTATAAGTATACCACCGTTTCGTGGTTGGGTCACACTGTGCTATCCTCAAGCACACTATGTTGATTGATGAAGTGACAATTGAAGTAAAGGCGGGCGATGGAGGCAACGGCAACGTTGCTTTTAATAAGAATATGAAGGAACTCGGCCCCACCGGTGCTTCGGGTGGCAACGGCGGGAGCGTCTACTGTACTGGCGTTGCAGATATTGGCGCGCTTTCTCATTGGCGCAATACGAAAGAAGCCCACGCCGAACGTGGTCATGAGGGAGGCATCCAGTACCGCGACGGCAGTGACGGCGCCGATATTGAGTTTAATATCCCTGTCGGTACGGTGCTCCATAATCTTGAGACAAAAGAAGACATCGAAATCACCGCGATTGGACAGCGCGTTCTCCTCGCCAAAGGAGGCAGGGGCGGGAAAGGAAACTACCATTTTCGTTCTTCACTCAATACGAGTCCGAAGAGATTTCAAGATGGAACCCCAGGAGATTGCTGGACCTTTCGCCTCGAACTCAAACTCATCGCCGATGTCGGATTAGTCGGCCTTCCCAATGCTGGCAAATCCAGTCTGATGAACGAGTTAACCCGCTCACAGCAACGAGTGGCTAACTATCCTTTCACCACACTTGAACCAGGGCTCGGAGTATTCTTTGAGCTTATCATCGCTGATATTCCAGGATTGATTGAGGGGGCATCTTCAGGAAAAGGTCTAGGAATCAAATTCTTGCGACACGTTGAACGCACCCGAACACTCCTGCACCTGGTATCGTGTGAATCAGCGAATCCTATTGCCGATTGGAGAACCATTCGAGCAGAACTCGGAGCATACAATCCAGCACTCCTCAAAAAAGATGAGCATGTGCTGGTATCAAAAACGGATATGGTGCCCGCAGAAACGCTCGCTCGTTATGTCGAGGCATTCAAAAAAGAAGGCATCACTGCATTGCCTATCTCTATCCACGATGATGCATCCTTAGAACAGGTGCGCGTACTCTTGCGCTCTGTTATTGCGGCCAAGAAAGTCCAATAACGTCGGCATCGGTCAGTCGCCATGTCCCGACGCGCGTGCGTCGCAGGCTCGCAAGCACAGCGCCATTACCCAGACGACGGCCAATTTCGTGCGCAACAGAGCGAATATAGGTCCCGCTCCCACATTGAATATCGAGGTGGATACGAAAAAGCTCGATATCAGGCGCATCAAGAGCTCGCCATGCGTCAGAAATTTCTTGCTGACGAAAATCCCCCTGCACCAGACCAATACGCTCGCATGCCGTTGCAACGAGTGTGTTCACCATTGTTCGCTCAATACTCATAATATCTATCTGCCCGAGTACCATACGACGCACGGGCACTATAATTGTTTTTTCGGGTTGCTCGCGCACCAGAGAAAACAATGTCTTGCCTTGATAGCGCTGACTTGAGAACACAGGGACGCTCAAATCGATTTTCCCCACCAAACCACGGATGACGGCTGTGATACGTTCTGGTGCATGCTCGCGATGTCCTAAGAATGTCGGCATACCCATCAAATCAAATGAATCGGTGAAAACCCCCAAAATAACCTCGGCTTCGTAGCGTTTTGTAAGATACCAGTAGTCCTCTTGGTGCACTAACTGGGAACCATGTACCGCCAAGAGCAATCCGGAAGCGAGTGGGTCAAGTCTCCCCGCATAGGCAATCTTTTCGGATTCAGGAATGTTACGAGCACGGCGAAGAAGCGCTAACGCCTGCAACGGTGTCGCGCCCAGGGGTTTGTCGATAAGATAAGGCTGATCCATGCGTTATGTGTGACGACGAGACAATAACGCGTTTATCTTTCGTAGGCAATTGCATGCTACTGCACCCGCTTGAATCGAACGGTAAAGACTGGCTCAAAACCAGAATGCTGATCCTTTACCTCGACGCGTTCTCCTTTCATGATTGAGGTGAGTGCAACATCGCTCAACATCTGTGAGTCCTGTCGAATCGCCAGCGCAAGTTCATCCATTTTGCTAAATACAGCACCTGATTGCTCACGAATTGATTTTTCGTATTTTTTCTTCTTCTCGCGCAATTTTTCCATCTCCTCAGTGACTTTCTGATATTCCCCGCTCGATGCGAGCTCCTCCTTATATTTACGTCGAACGACTTTTACCTGATTTTTCTTCTCCTGCAATCTATCAAAAATGTCTTGTACAGACTTCATAGAGATAAATAATTACAACAACGCACGTCATCCTAACACATGAGGTATATCGTGCTAGTGTGGAAATCTTGCTCGCATGTGCGTATACTAGAGCATCTATGTTTACCAAACTCCGAACCTACGTATTTGGCAGTGTATTTCGTCGGGGTGCCTCCTTATTAACAGCGCTTACCATCGCAAGCTACGCGCTGGGCCTCGTGCGTGACATGGTATTTTCTCGCGTACTCGGCGCGGGACGACTTCTGGATATCTATAATGCTGCATTCATCATCCCTGATGTTTTGCTCAATGTCTTTATTGCAGGAGCCCTCTCTGCGGCGTTTGTTCCTATGCTCACCCATTTGCTTGCGAAAGGTCAGGACACCGATGCGGAACAACTTGCCACGACTATGCTCGTTGGCGCCCCTATTGCCATGGGAACCATTGGCATCATTGCGTTTATTGGTATGCCACAGTTTGCGGGACTGATTGCTCCTGGCTTTAATGCAGTTGATCGGGCGCTTCTGGTCCATCTCTCGCGCCTCATGCTCATCTCGCCAATTCTGTTCGCACTATCCAATACATTAGGTGGGATTCTCGTTTCACTGGAACGCTTTGCAGGATATGGACTCTCGCCTGTACTCTATAACCTCGGTATTATTGGGGGTGCTTTTCTTGTTGCGCCTTTTGGACCCATCGGACTTGTGTGGGGAACTATCGCGGGCGCACTGCTCCATCTATCTTCACGCATCATTTCAGTTATTCGCTCGGGTTTTCGTCCCCATGGCCCAATCTCGTTTTCAAATGTCCATTTCAAACAGGTACTTCGGCTCATGCTCCCTCGCATGGCAGGGCAACCCGTGGAACAACTCACCTTCTTCCTTTTTACCAATCTTGCCTCATCACTCGCCATTGGTTCTATCGCAATTCTTTCATTTGCCAGAAACTTCGGGTCAGTCCCCGTATCAGTGTTCGGTATTTCTTTCGCTACAGCGGTGTTTGCCTCACTCTCACGCTCTGCGGCACTCAACGATGATGCAGGATTCATTCGCACACTCAAAGAAGCCGCGCGTCCGCTCGCCATCATTACCGTTCTCTCGACGCTCTTCTATATAAGTGCGGGTCGGTTTGTAGTGGAAATTCTCTTGGAGGGTGGTAAGTTCGGGAGCGATCAAGTACGCGCTACCGCCACACTCTTAGCATGGTTCTCACTGGGAATACCCGCAGAAGCATTTATGCATCTCCTCGTGCGTGCATTCTATGCACTCAAAGACACCTGGACTCCAGTGTTTGTTTCGGTGCCTGGTCTTGCGCTTATCTGGGTGCTCGCGCGAGCACTCCTTCCATCCATGGGAATCAATAGTTTCGGATTATCCTACGCCATCACCGCAACACTCGAAGCGGGTATTCTCTTTATCCTCCTACGCAGAAGACTTCGTATCCGTCAGGGAAACTAGGAACGAAAATCCATATCCGGAGAATCATGGTTCTCTTTGGCTATCTCTTCAATTTCTTTCCGGCGGAAACGATTCGTTTTCGTATATCCCACATACAGCAGTGATAGGATTGCCGAAATAAGAAGTGCCGCAGCAGTTGCCTCGCCAGGACCAGTCTTTACTTGCGTAACCCGACCGAGCAGACCTGTCGGTGTAGCGTTCGCTGTACCGATAGAAGCTATTTGCAAAGGAAGATCAGATAACCGCGTTGCAATTATTGTCGAGGGCATAGTTGTTCGTACGTCCTGCGCATCTACTGCACGAGCTTGAATGGTATTTGAACCTAGGTGCAACGTAAGCAGGGTAGACCACGTATAGCACGCCGTCGTTCCGCATTGAGCCGCCACCGGAACCAGTGTCGCCACAACCGTCCCATTCAGACTCAACTCGACTTTTGTAATACTCTGATTTGAACCAATATTCGTGTATGCCTCACCCGAGACTCCTAGCAAAGCTACAGTTTGCACGATGCCATCAGAGGGGCTTGTAATTACAGCACCGGGACTTTGATCATTGAATAGTGCCGCACCTTCGGTCTGATCCTTTCGAAGGAGCGCCTGCAAGTCGCTTGTCGCATCGCTACTAAGTGTTCGCTTGAAAACGAGGGAATTGAAGAATCTAATTTGAGATATGAGCGCAAAGAACCGATTATTGATACGTTGTGCGAGTGGTGCAAACCCTCGAAATGACGCCATGAAATTAAACTGCTCTGTAGGACCAGCTTTGCCAGCAGAATATGATCGCATTTTCTCAATGTCCGCAGTAACAGCCGCCTCACCAAAAGTTGTAAATACGTGGAAAATATCTTGGTTCCGACAATCGGATACTGCATTATCAGCAAGACTGGACGTACCAAACAGCGCAGTATCTTGAGAACCACCAATCTTGGAACACAAGGCAAGCGCGCCTCTGCCCAAACTTTGCCCACTTCCAAAATCAATCGCGTGCAAAAGCTCATGAAGAAAAACTTCATTCCAATATGTTGGAAAACTGTTGAGCGTCACAACTGATGCATACATCGTACCATCACCACTCATATTCGCTAGGTAGCCCCCACCGCCCGCCGCCTGATCAATTACTCGGTATAAGTTTCCTTTCTGACCAAGTCTATTAAGCGCACCCTCAAGCGCCTGCAATATCCCAAGGGTGTAGTTTCCTTCAATGCTCACACCCCAATCTCTGGAAAGGAGATTGCGAATGGAAGTCGTATCACCTGGGCTTAAGCTTGGGGTGCCTAAACTTGCTTGTTGCCCACAGAACGCACCTTCAACATCGCATTCGTTTGTTCCCGCTCCTAGCGCATACACGCATGCATTGTTGGTACATTTCAGATGACGCTGGGGACCACAACAGAGTAATCCCCCAGTAGAGCAATCGCTTGAACCGGACTTCACTACGTTACTCCCCGAGCAAGCACCGCCAGGAGCAACGCATTCCGTTCCCCCAATAGCACCACAGGCCAGTGCAGAATTTTGAGTAGTGCTCGATGTTGGACTCGTAGAGGGGCTGACTGAAGGACTTGTTTGTATCCCTACGCCAGTAAGGCACTGCAAGCACCCATCAGAAGAGGCTCCTAGGTTCGTGCTATAACCCTGACTACTGCATGCCTGCACATCAGCATCGTTGCGGGCACAGCAGAACCCACCCAAGGCTCCACAAGATTGGCTAGTTGGAGTAGCAGGTGTCGCTTGTGCAGTGGCTTGAACAGTGGCTTGTGCAGTGGCAATTGCCACTGCACCACATCCTGCTCCAGGATAGATACTCGCATCGCCATCATCGCAATCATTGCCACCAACGACAGGGTTCAGATAGCCATCGCCATCGCAGTCGCCGTCAGCACAGGGGTCAACTAAGGGAGGGGTAGACGCTTGCGGGGTAGAAGTAGCATCTGGAGTAGAGGTGGATTGAGCAACTGCACATCCATTGCCTGGGTATACATTTGGATTGCCATCATCGCAGTCATTGCCACCGACGACAGGGTTCAGATAGCCATCACCATCGCAGTCGCCGTCAGCACAGGGGTCAACGCCGGGAGGGGTAGACGCTTGCGCGATAACTATAGGAGTTGGAGTACCACCACCAGCACCGTTAAAACACTGGCCACAATCAGTTGATGCTCCCAAGTCGTTGTCATACCCTTGGCTTGCGCATGTTTGAGCTTGTAAAGAGTTGTTTGCACAACAGAGCCCGCCCATCTCTCCGCAGTTAAGGCCGGGGGGAGCTGTAGGAGATGGTGTTAGTTCGGACTGAGCAGTAGCCACCTCCACACCAGCACATCCATTGCCTGGGTATACATTTGGATTGCCATCATCGCAGTCATTGCCACCGACGACAGGGTTCAGATAGCCATCGCCATCGCAGTCTCCATCAGCGCATGGGTCATCCCCCGGCTGTCCGCCCAACACTTCGTTGGTTGGTTCAGGTGTTGGTTGATCGTCATTGTTTTCTCCCCCTGAATCGTCTGGCGTAATTTCAGGAGTTGGATTTGCTCCACCCTCAAGACAACAGGGAGAACAATCCAGAGTGTTACCAATTTCTGATGCACCATCGGGACAAGCGCCCTCCTGACTGCAATAATCTCCGCCAGCTTCGCCACAAGACAATTCGGAAATATCGGAAGCAAAAAAGCGAGAAAGTCCAAAAGTAACACCAAATTTATTAAGGGTGAGCCCCCCAACCATAAGAACAGTGACAACACCGAGGACAGCTGTTTTGGGATAGAGTCCCCCCAGCTCTCTAAGTCTAGAAAAATTCATACGATACATGAATTATACCCACACGACTAAATTTTGCACGTGCACAAGTGGATAAAAAGTATCCGAAATTAGACTAATTCGGGTAGACCACAATCATTGCGCGACGCCCTGATTCTATATAAGACACGGGATCAACATCGGCTGGCCACTCATCGCCTCCAACAGGAACATCATGGATTGCGTTCAGAAAGACTGCGGGTGTATAGGTAAGATTACGGCCATGGCGCGTACCCACATCATTTGTAATGATATCCCCATTATCTGCCACACCTTTAATTACCAACATGTGGTAAACAGGGCCCGGTGACGTGTAGTATGGATTTCCCAGAAGACGCCCTGCAAGTGGTACGATGACAGGTCGCCCAGCGCGAACCTGCGCAACAATATCTGCAATACTAATATCGTAGCGCACATCAACGCGCTTGTATCCGTAGACTTCACGAATCATGCGGGCCGTTTCTGCGGCAGTGGTGTGCTTATAAAATCCAAAATTCGTATTTTGCCACGCCACCAGTGCAAGAATTCTTGCCTCCACTTGGTCTACGGTCAGTGATTCCCCCTTCCAAAACGCGTCCACAAGCAAAGCGCTGGTTTCTTCACATGCCTCCTGCCACGGGAGACCCCAATCACCACGTGGGGCTTGGCTTGAAAAAGGCACGGCGAGATTAATCGCGCCAACGGTGGTACTGGGCGAAGATTGAGTAGTAGTTGTCGATGGCTTTGGCGTGTTAGTTACACGCGGCTGTTCGCTGGGAACGGGTGGTTTTGACCACTCAACATACGCGTCACGAATACGCGCCCGCGAAGTTACCAATCCCACCAGAGCAAAAATAACAACAGCGAGAAGTAAGCGTTTAAACATGAGTATAGTATACATATAAAAAGAAACCCCGACAATAGGTCGAGGTTTGTTGTTTAGCTTATGGGAAGATGATGATTCATACCATGCGCAACGAACCACGGGATACGAACATATCCTCGTTGGCGCAATTCATCTTCTGCTTCCTCACGTGACGATGCCAAGAAAGTTTCAATAGGCTCCCGATCCAGAGTAGTCACAAAGACATGCCACTTTTTATCAGGAAACTCTTCAACGCGAATCTTAAAGTTCTTTACTGCACGATTGAAAACATCTTCCCGCCACATATCGGGCATATCAAACTCCTTCTGTTAGGATCAATCCTCGATCAGCAAGCACACGAGCTGCAAACTCACTTCTCGTTTCAATCCACAGTACGTACAAGCGAAGAAGGTCGCTGGGCAGAGTAAGACGTGTGTCAGAGCTCATACGAGCCAATGCTGCGGTGATGGGTTCGAACTTCGATGCCATTTCATCAAACGGCGTGCCGCCAATACTACGATAGGCCATTGAGCCCAACTGCATGTAATACTGAATATGCTGTGGCCTGCGCGGGCGATAGCTTTGCTCCCACCAGAGCCCACCGAACACCAACGCACAGTCGCCAACCCTGCGGAGCATCCGGATACGCTCACTCGCGCGTGCACTCAACGCTCGTGCGAACACGTCACCAAGTGTTTCACCACGCTGATGCACACTGGCAATCTCTGTCGTCAAAAGCTGTACAACGTAGTACTCGGTAAACGGTTCAATGGATACCCCGTCGCGTCCAAGTGCCTGCATCAGATTTTTTTGGAAAAAATCTGATGGGGACTCTTGAGAAATGTGCTTCATGTCTCCTCCTTAAGGTACTAGGAAGTAGTGTAGCGCTTCACAATAAGAGCGCAACACCCTACCTCGACTTCTTTTGAGTATTCACACCGAACTTCTTGAGTGCGCGCTGTGCGAGCATGAGGCGTTTTACCTCACGGCGCTTCTTTGTCTTTTTTGGGTGTTTCATCACCTTCGTGCTTCCAAGAGCACCACGTCGTTTTGCCATAGTTTACAGTTAATTATTGAGAAGAAATCATAGCAGAAAAATCAGAACTTCACAAGGTCGACGCCTCGCGCCGCATAATCCGATACCGCTGGATAATACCCGCGCTGGTGACCACAAAATAAAACGTCGCAATCGAAAAACTCGCCCACGCACCCCCACGAGCACTATCGAGCGCTTGCGCAGTTTGGCCAACCATAAATAGCGCGTTGGCAATCATGTAGTTCCGATGGGAGACCACTCCTCCTTTGGACTGAAACCAAAGATACGCGATTGACTGCGTAATAATCATGGCAAAAAAGAGCGCGGTAATCATGCGCGCAGTGTACTGCAAAAGAAAAGTCCCCGCCAGAGGCAGGAACTTGAGGATCGATCACTTGACGGGGTAGCGGTACAGCAGAAATCCGAACGTGATAACTGCGAGAATCGCGCCCTCGAAGAAATGAATGATGGTGATTTCCTGTCCGCGTGCGATAGGAAGCCCCAAAAACCATCCAAAGAAGACAACGACTAGAATGAAGAGTATTTTTCTGCCTGACATAAATCCTCCTATTGGAGCAGTGTGACCAGGTAGCCAACAATATTCCTGCGCACCATACCATTTGATGGTGTGGTGTAGAGTAGTTTCCTAAGACTATTGATGAAATCATCAAGCCCATCGGGACATGACTTTTGTTTGATCAGGACCTCATCAAACGCACGCTGACTTGCCATCTCCCAAAGAACTTGCACCTGTTCGTGCTCAGATGTCCCCTCTGGTGCATTGTGCCACGCGAGTTGAATCTCTGCGAGGTTTGACGCAGAGCTAAGATGGCAATATCTCGACGTGTCGGCACCCGTGATTCTTTCCTGAATCACCGCTTCCGGAATGTGCGGAAGTAGTTTTTTCATCTTTTCGAGCAGAGTATACTGCTCACTGTTCAATGCAATCATGCTTTTTCTCCTTAGTTTTGGTAAAAAACGTCAAAGAGATTATACCACGATTGTCTATTTAACGCAATATCCCCAAAGAAAAGCCCCCCACGGCATATGTGGGAGGACTTGAACTACCGGACGCGCTGATCAGTCAGCGTGGGCTTCCCCTTCATCCTGAAGTATCTGGAAAACCGCTGACCGGCAGCACGACGCTCGAAACGACGAGAGAGTGTCTTGTCGATGCTATGAGACTGGCAGTGTCTTCGTGAGTTACGATAGATAACCCCCGGAATCCAGAGCCGGACTCCAACCGTCTCAAGCGCCGCATCAAACTCTTCGGCAACCTCACGTGGGTGCTTTCCGGAGAACCCAATGCGCCCACACCACTTGCGCCGCCCATATTTCAGAACGCCCTTGCACTGGTGATTGATTTTGTTTGCCACGCGACTCTCCCTTACCTTGATGAAATATCCAACCAGCCACGGTCTTTGAGTGACTGGCATTCAGAACACAACACAACACCGATGCCGTCTGCCTTGCACGACTTACACCCACCTGTGTTGCCCTTATTTGCTTTTCGTCGTCTCTTCAGTAACACCAAATCCCTGAAGAGCACCGCTATCTTGGTAAGCATGATGAGCTACCTCGTAAATTTGTAAGAGAGCATACACCGAGATTGAATTTTCATTATAGCATCTATAACAAAAAAGTCAATAACGCTCGGGTACACCTAATATGCTAGTATAACCCTATGTCGTTCGACCTTCAACTTTTTTATGCACTCAATAACCTCGCGGGAAAATCCCCTACCCTCGATAGATTTTTTGTTTTTCTCGCGTCAGATATGGCATATCTCATCCTCGGAGTTTTTGTTGTGCTTCTCTTCTTTTCTAAGTATGAGAACCGTGAAAAAATTCGCATGTTCATAATCGCTCTAGTTTCCGCCCTCATCGCTCGTGGTATCATCACCGAACTCATCCGTTACTTCTACCATCGCCCACGCCCCTTCATGGTACTCGATACGCACCAACTCCTTATCGATAACGCGTGGTCATTTCCATCGGGACATGCAACATTCTTTTTTGCACTGGCAACGGCACTCTATTTCTACAATAAAAAATGGGGTTCTGGATTTTTCATTGCCACACTCCTTATAACGACCAGTCGTGTTATTGCAGGCGTGCACTATCCTTCCGATATTCTCGGTGGAATGCTTATCGGAATCATCACCGCGTTGGTGGTGTATCGTTTTGCTCAACGAAAAAAGGACACGGAAGTGTCCGTGTCTCCGCGAACTTATTTTACGAGAAATTCGTAGAGGTAAAACCCAAGAATGACGAGGAACCCAACAATCGCTAAAAACTCTAATACAAAAAGTGCCTTTCTTGTTTGAGACTCGTCAACACTATGTTGTCTCCGTTTAAAAACGATAAAAAAGACAACAAATGAAATGAGCGAAAGCCAGCTTTTTGTAATCCAATGATGCCCCGTAAAACTCGCAAGCCACCCCTTAAACGGCATCGATAATTCCGCGCCAATCGTCACTACAACCGTAATAAAAATGCTCAACGAAGCAGCGTACGCTGACGAATAAATTGTTTTTAATTTGTTCATGGTAGTGCGATATTTAGAGCGTAGCCCACCGCGCCGCAGCCGAAATAATAAATCCCATAGCACCCACTGAAAGACCCAATCCAGCGGTAATCACGATGAGCCGAATGAAGCTCTTTCGCAGACCCAGCGAGCGGAGCTCCCCCGCATCAAGCTTTGCGAGTAGAAAAATGGTAACGGCCAAAGGAATGGCAAACAAAAAGATATGCTCCTTGACCTCCATAACCACGGCGTGCGCCCAGGGAGCATTGCCAACTTTGATTATCGGCTTCACCAGGGGACCATAGAACTTCACGTAATAGTACCCCCCAATAAGCCATGTAGCGACATAGCCAAAAAATCCCAGTGTCGCTGCAAATATTCTTCGACGTGCAGATCCCGCATTTGCTACAACTTCGCCCAAGAGCCAGAGAAACGCATCAATCCCTATAATTGCAAAACCCAAATGTAAACCAATGAGTACAGGCTTTGCTGATAGAAATTCAATCACCCTTGCATTATACGCTCCTTCGAAAAATGTAACACACCAATATCAACAGGCCATACAAAAACAACCCCGCCGATGGCGGGGTGGTTTTTGGTCTACGAGCTTACGCGCGTGCGACGTTCACTGCATTTGGTCCCTTAGGGCCTTCTGCAACTTCGAACGTGACTGCATCGCCCTCTTTGAGATCGTCGAAGACGACACCGCTCAAGTCCTTAGAGTGGAAGAAGAGGTCTTTGGTTTCACCCTCGCGAGCGATAAAGCCAAATCCACGATCCTTGACGAGAGTCTTGATTTTTCCGTTATTCATGTGGTTGTTTGTGTTGTTTTGCGTAGTAGAAAACCCGACCTCGTTCTCGTACGTAGAGTATACCACGTTGCGAGATTCTTGACTACCCCTTAAAATATTTGTCGAGTATACCGAAGTAGCTCCTCCCGTCATCAAACTGCTGGTAGCTGTCCTTATCTACCCAGGTGAAATTATCGTGCTCGGCGCTCATGATTGGCTCACCGGAGAGATGGGTACACTTAAATCCAACGAGATAGACGACTTTGGGATAATTTCTGTGATTCTTTGGATATTCTGAATACCAAACCGCAAAGGGTTTACCCACTTCAATTTCTAAACCTGTTTCTTCGAGTACTTCCCGCTTGAGTGCATGCGTAAGACTTGATGCATCGCCATCTTTCGCTTCTCCCACCTGAATCTTACCTCCGGGAAAATCCAACCCGTATACGGGGTCGTTGAGAACCAGCACTTTGCCATCACGCTCAATAAACGCCTTTTGTGCTACGTAAAATTCTGCATCGTCTTGCATAACCATAAAATAGCATATCTATGGCGAATGTCATGCGAGAAAGTGCTCTCATCCTATCAAAATAAAAGGGATTGGCACGCGCCAATCCCTTGCTACCGACCGCCTTCGTTTTGCCAATCGGCAATTTCATCGGTGGCATCATCTGTTTGGTGGTCTCGTGTCATTTTTCCGAAGAAATACCGTTGCATCAAGCTCGAGTCATCAGGATTTTTAAAACACGGGTAGTACAATGCTCGTTTGTCATGATTGGTGAAGACAATCGGGTTCAAGTCAGCCCACCGCATAAGATAGTACGCGAGCGCGCGTCCGGTGCGACCATTGCCATCAACGAAGGGATTGATAATCTCAAAGCTAAAATGAAAATCGGCTACACAGCGGATGTTGTAATCCTGCTCTGGAAACCATGCATTCTGTTGCCACCGGATAACTCTCGCCAGTAACTCGGCCATCACCGTAGGCACGAATTGGGAAGGAATACATACTCTCCCACCAACAACCACCGATGTACCTTCGGGTCTGTACCTGCCGATGTATCGTCGAGGCAACCTCGGTCCACCGGGCTTGAGGTGTTGTTCTGCGGTAATAAGTCCTTGAATCTTCCGCGTAAGCTCTTCGGTAATAAGACCCCTTGCCTGTACGATTCTCTCGAGCAACAGCATGGCGCCGACGTGGCCATTTTTCTTTTGTTTTGCCAGTTGCCCAGTGAGTACAGCCATGTCATCCTCAATACCCTCAATCGCATCTGATTCGAAAATGAATTGAGCTAAACGAGTCATGCGTTGCTCTGCTGTGTAGTTCATGTCAGACCTCCTCCTGTTAAGAAACTGCTATGAACAGTACAACACTAACATGTTTTGTCAAAAGAAAAACCTCGCATTGATAATGTGCGAGGTTGAATCCTCTTAGTAGGGTCGCAGACTGCCATCAGGGTTGCGAACACGCTGACTCGTTTCTTCAACCGTGAGCACACGCGACACATCTTTTTGGTCAAACTGCGAAAGATCTCCATCATGAGTCAACAGCCACACATGATGTCCAAATTTCGTCATGTGACACGCTTCTTTAAAAATGCCAGCACCGAGCTTGCCATCACGAAATGGCAACGCCACTCCCATGGTGCACTGTTCCGCAAGCGCAAGAAAGTAGCGCATCCCATCACCCAAGATACGCTGGGCATCTTCATACGCACGCTGATGCATCAGTTCATTGGGATTCACAATGGTATGATGACATGGAAAAATCTCCGCAATCTGCTTGAGTTGTCGCGCCTCGAGCGCTGTCCCATACGTATTGATGGGATGCATGTAGTAGATTCCCATAAGCTCCTTACTTAATCCGTTAAGGTCCAGTAAATGAGTAAAACTGGCCCCAAAGCAACACAGCAGAGAAAGAATCCGATATCCCAAGCGAGCACCTCAAGAGATGACAATGTCCTCCTAGTTTTGAATGTTGTGAACCCAAGCATTTTAATGCCCAAGATTATCCCAACGATCAGATAGCTAATGATGAATATTTGCGCTAGTAGCATTGCACCCTCCCTTAGTCCGTTGCCATCCAATACATCATCCGGGCAGGATTAACTATGACACCCCAAACAAAGAGCGCCAGATACATCATTCCTCGCCGAAATGTGTTGAAACTTTTATCGGGAACATAGAAGCCGAGCCCTACGAGACTCAAGACAATCCCTACCATGAGATAAACAGTCAAAAAGAACTGTAGAAAAAGCATGGGCTTCTCCTTTCTTTGTAAACGTACGACTGCGGTAGTTTTGCAATAATCGAATACTTTGTCAAAGAAAAAACCGGCCGGTTCTAAGCGTCTACGAACTCTCCGAAACTGATCTTGTCGATGCGCAGGACGAGCTGAATCTCTGGAAGTGGCGCTAAGGCCACACACCATTCATCGGCCTTGTCGTCCGGCATTCTCACACCATACACACGCTCGTTGCCAATGAATGCCCGCTCCCACTCGAAATTGCCAACATCGCGAGTAATCTGTTCAATATCTAACACACTGGTATCCTTCGAAAACACAACAAGAAGCACGGCCATGAGAACCTCCTAAAAGAACATCCCGAATACATACCACTTTTTGAGACAGAGGAAAAGGCCGCGGAGCGCGACCTTTTCTCAGGATGTAAGCAGTATAGCATAAGCCCCAGGAAGGCGTCAATATCCACAGAAAAAACCTAAAAACATATGGCAATATTCAACTTTAAAGGAAAATTGGCGGTCTGGAACCACCACCTTTCTTTATTTGTAAAGTACACTCCTCCTCATCCCTATTCAATAACGAAACAAAGTGTGCTATACTTGCTGGTACGTCAGTGACTCAACGTATTAATCTATATTCATCTATGGAAAAGAAAAACAATTCAGCATTTATGAAGCCGATGAAGATAAGCGCACAGTTGGCCCCGATTGTTGGTGCTGGTCCAATGCCACGTTCAGAAGTCGTGAAAGCACTGTGGGTTTATATCAAAAAGCATAATCTCCAGGATCCCGACAACAAGCGCAACATCAACGCCGATGCCGCTCTCAAAGAAGTCTTCGGTGGTAAGGGCACGGTCAATATGTTTGAGATGACAAAGCTCGTCTCAAAACATCTCTCCTAGGACTCGAGCAATCTCCCCATAAGCAAAGAATTAAAAAGAGACCCATTGATGTTATCGCGGGGTCTCGTACTGCTCTGAAACAGTGATCAACTACTGGATGACTTTCAGTTCGGATGGGTCGTAACACCCATGCGTACCATCTTCGTGCCGTAAGTCATAACAAAGCCCATGGGAATCGTGATGAGTGAGAATTGACATAAGAAAAGCCGCTACGACAAAGTAGCGGCGAGAGGTTTGCCGAAATTGACTGCTTTTTCGCCGTCCCAGACAGCAGAGCCAATAGCACCGGTTTCGCAGAAAGCATTCCTGTTTGTCAAAGAGAAGTGAAAACCAGCGTGAATCAATTTTGCTTCGGGGCTATCGTGGAGAAAACAGATCCCAACAAAGTCCCCCGAGACGATCGGGTCGTCACATCTCACACAAAACGCTGTTTTACCCTCCACTACCGCTCTGCGAGACTTTCGTTTCCACAGAGCATGCTGAATGTATTCGAACATAACTTCTCCTCCTAAAGAATCTACAATATCACACCCTTGCGGTATTGCAATTAATTATTTTTTCCTATACCCTTTTTGGCTAATCGTGTTCTACGCAATATCTTTTTTACTCGGCATTACAGCCCGTAACTCTGACATTACCTCCATCTGCATCTTGTGCTTCTCTCGAGCTTTCTCAACGTACGTAGAATTTAAACGCTCAATCATTATCGCTCCTCACGCTAATAGGGTCTCAACAGTACCATACCGATCCTAGGAGTCTAGGTGCAAAGCATAACAAACACATCAAAAAACACGACCAAACGCGTTTGGGTCTATGTTCGCCTTTTGGAATAGTTTCCTAATCTATACGGCTTTGTTGTAGAACCATCCAATCGCGTAGAGCGAAAGAAAGCCGATGATGGCTGCTTCAATCATTCCTGCGATGATGCCGAAAAACGAGAGCGAAAAGAACAGGTGCCATTGTGCCATCATCGCAGCTGCTCCCTCATAGATGCCGAGATTCGCCAAGACTCCGAGTAGCAACATCCCGACGGCTGATACAGCCGCGCCAGATACACCGAGCGCGTAGGAATTCAATTTATTCATAGAATGTCATAATAATCTTCTTCATTACAAGAGCGGCTCACTGGCAGGTAAGCCATGCACAATCGACCGCGTGCATATTGCCCATTACTCATAGTATACTCGCAGATTTTGTTGCAGTACATATCTGCGCAGGATACTGAATATGCCCCCAGCGTCATTGATGCCAGAACCTGATTTGGTGGCTGTTGGTACTCATTACCCTAAGTAAAAAAGCACGCCCTAGAAAGCATTGGCATGCTTCCCCGTCGGGCGTGTGAGTGTGAGGTTGTCGGTGAGACTACTCGGGTAGCTTGCGCGTTCCCAGGAGCTGACCGAGAATTCCGTCAAATCTCTTCTGTATATTGACTGCCTTGCTGCGGAAATCGTCCGTGCGGACAAGCTCCTCGACGTGCTTTTTGACTGCTGTTCGGATGAGTGATCCTACAGACTGATCGTAGACTTCAGCCAAGAGCTGTAGTTTACGCAAGTCTGCTTTGGGAATTCGAACCGATACGACCATACCTGATGAATTTGCCATTGAGTCTCCTTGAAAAACAAGATACCACGCTCGGTGGTATTTTGTCAACTTGGCTTCGGAGCCCCGCTTACGTCCAGCTTCCGCCTACGCTAAAGCTTCGGCGGACAAGTCGGGTGGACAAGTCGGATGGGCAAGTAGGACTCCTTCGCTTCTCTCATTGAACCTGTCGTGTCGCGCGCGCCTGCTACGCTATGCTTGCGCTCACTTCTTTAAAACCTTGCGGTTTTAATTTTTCCACCACGGGAAAGGACTTTCCTTTCCCGACCCCTTTCCTCAAGTTCTCGTCCTGGCCACTGAATTATAAAACCAAAACAAGGCCCGCGTGGGCCTTGTTTTGGTTTATGCTCCGGAGCCAGGACTCGAACCTGGAACCTCATCGTTAACAGCGATTTGCTCTACCATTGAGCTACTCCGGAATGTTCTATGGTAACTATCTTATCCGGGCTCAATGGTATCAGCTGCGCTGCTCTCCAGGGGCGTCTTTTATTGATGCCGCGACGGCTTCGCTAGTGATGACGCCCGCGTAGTCTACTAACAGTAGACTACGCCAATTGAGCTACTCCGGAATGTTTAAATTGTTAAGCTATTCCATCCCGATTGCAATTCATCAGCAATAGAATACTCTTATTACCGATGCGGTTGGTAATATACCGCAGAAAAGCAGTTCTTTCAAGGGAGGGACCATGGCACGCATAATCGTTGATACGGGCCCCATGTTTGGGGGCAAAAGTCTTAAGCTCATCGATCACATTAATGAAGCGGAATACCGCGAGCAGGGAGTTCGCGCAGTTCGTCCGCACATTGATCGTCACAAAAAAGCCAGTATCGTGGCTCGTCGTGTTGTGAAAGGCGTCGCCCAGGACTCCGTGGAATATCCTGCTTGCATCATCGCAACGCGTCGTGAGTTTCGAAATGCTTGGAGCGACGCATCACTCTCACTCTTTGCGATTGATGAAGCACAGTTTTTCCCGCGATGGATTATCTCCGAGCTTGCTTTGGCTTTGGATAAACGTCGGCATGAAGACTTCACGATTGCGGTTGCAGGATTGAACCTCGATTATGCACGCAAACCATTTGGCCCCATGCCATACGTACTCGCGATGGCATCAGAAGTCCATGTCTGGCCAGGGGTGTGCATGAAATGCAAGGGACGATTCGGACCCGGTCTCTATACCCAGCGCCTGCGCGGAGGTACCGAGCAAAAGCAACCCGGCGATGCAGGCGATTACGAAGTTCGGTGCGGTGTTTGCCACTTCGTCTTTGTCGAGTAATCCACGGTCCCCACAAGGGGCCGTTTCTTTTTGGTGCTATACTACAGGTACATGAGCAAACGACGTATTCATCATCGGCTCTCCTACTTTATCTCCAGCTTCACCACCGTTATCGGTCTCGTGCTTATTTGGCGAGGAATCTGGTATCTCCTTGACTGGATTGATAAAGAATTTTTCAATGATGGCCACATCCTCACCGTTCCCATAACCATACTCGTTGGATTTCTTATTCTCTACTTGCCCGACAGAGACCTCTCCGAATTGCGGAAGCTCTAGCGTAGACTATTGCGTGAGTTGATGCTCGGCTATCCACGCCATCACATCAGCGTCCCCTTCGGGCACTGCACGATTTTTTCCATGTGCTTTTGCGTACTTCATGAGCCAGTTGGCGCGCGTCATCCATCCTTCATAGGTATCTCCAGCAACGAGACGTGAGACGCCAATGCTCGCCGTTACCTTCACGAGTTTACCTTCAAACATAACTCCCATGGCTTGAATTTTTGCACGTAATTTTTCAGCAACGAGATAATAGTCACCCTCATCTTCCGTTTCAATCGCGACAAGAAGCTCCTCGCCTCCGAACCGCCCCGTAATATCGGTCTGGCGTAACACCTCGCTCAACACACCCTCAACGCCATGGAGTACTTCGTCACCCGCCAGATGCCCCATAGTGTCGTTGAGATCTTTGAAGTTATCTAAATCGATAAAGAGCAATGCAACGTGTCCAGTAGCGGCCCTGCCCTTCTTAATGAAGTAGCGACTGTAGCGCTCCTGAACTTCGGTCTTGAATGCCGGAGCGTTCAAGAGTGTGGTCAGCTTACTGTCATAGCGCACGAGATGATCAACGGCATTGTAAAGGCCACTCCAATCTTCATTCTTGATAAATGTCTCGAGATACTGTTTTAGATTTCCCGATGTTGAATCTTCCACGCTCATGTTTAGTAGTTCTTTAACTTCTCAACATTGGTATGCTGACGAATCTTGTCGAGTGCCTTAGCTTCGATTTGACGAATACGTTCACGAGTGACCGAGAATACACGCCCAACCTCTTCGAGAGTGTGCGTGACGCCATCAGTAAGCCCGAAGCGCATGTCGAGAATTTTTTGTTCACGAGCCGTTAAATCACTCACAATTTCAGTGATGTACTGCTTGAGAATCTTGCGCTGAGCCGAAATTGCAGGAGAAATCGTATCTTCATCGGGTACAAAATTCGCTAACGAAGAATCATCGTCTTCATCACCCACAGGTGCCTCCAGCGAGACCGTGTCCTGCGAGATTTTGATGATGTGACGAATCTTATCTACTTCAATACCCATTTCTGCGGCGGTTTCTTCAGGAAGCGGATCACGCCCCAAGTCCTGCACGAGGCGACGCACGACTTGCTGATATTTGTTGATGGTCTCAACCATGTGCACCGGAATACGAATAGTACGGCCTTGGTCGGCCAATGCACGCGTGATTGCCTGACGAATCCACCATGTTGCATAGGTTGAAAACTTAAACCCCTTGTGGTAATCAAATTTCTCGACAGCTTTAAATAATCCAATATTCCCCTCTTGAATGAGGTCTAACAGCGACAGGTTTGCCGAGCGACCCACATATTTCTTGGCGATAGACACCACCAGACGGAGGTTGGATACGGCCAGCTTGGAACGTGCGGCATCGTCGCCGTGCTCAATTTTTTTAGCTAAATCAATCTCCTCTTCGCCTGAAAGCAGCGGGTAACGTCCAATCTCCTTGAGGTACATCTGCACATTGTCGGATGCGGAATCATCAAATTCTGTTTCAATGCGCTTCTTTTCTTCATATACCTTGGCTTCCTTGCTATCAAAGACGCGACTGGACTCAATAACATTGATACTCAATCCTTCGAATCGTTCGTAGAGTGTCTCAAGACCAATGATATCTTTTTCGATATTTGGAAACATCGCCAGCATCTCTGCGTGCGTGATAAAACCACGCGCGCGTCCCTTCTCGATGAGCGATTGCACTGCGGATTCAGAAATAACGGGAATTTTTGGAGTGCGCGTGGTTGCTTTTGCCTTACGCACTGGCTTTTTGGCGCGCGCCTTTTTTACGACTTTCTTTTTCTTCTTTGCTTTTGCTTTCTTAGACGCTAAACGAGTCGGCTTTTTTGCGACTTTCTTTTTCTTTACTTTCTTTACGCGAGACTTTTTCGCTGCTGTCTTCTTTCGCTTGAGTAATTTCTTCTTTTTCTTCATCATCCCGTTAGAATCTTAACTTGTTAGTACTAACTTCTCTTTACTGCTCCCGTTATCTCTCGTGAGATTCTAACGGGATTCATGTGTTGGTTTGAATGTGCTGTAATTGATTAAGGAGTGTTGAGTATTCTTGAAATTTCCCCAGAAGCTCGGCCAATCGCCCAGCATCGTTGCCAGCTTCGGCCTGCCGGATATCGCGTTCGACATCTGTACGGAGCTTTTTGAGTTGTTGTATTCTCAAATGATTTACCAGTATCGCCATGTGCTCCCCCAATTGCGGCTCGGTATAGTCTTGCCATAGCTCTCCGGCACGCATGACCGCTACATCAATGAGATGTCGATGCTCTCCCTCGTAACTGGAAGCGAGGAGCGTGGGGTCGGAGACGACGGCGGCAACACGTGGGTCTAACTGACTTGCGTATTCTGCCAAGTGCGAAGCAAGTGATGGCTGACGAACCAAGAGTGCGAGCAATTCTTGCCCCGTGATATCCAGCGGAGGCAGTGGGGCAACCGGTTTTTCGGCGACTTCATCCTGAAATTGTTCGTGAGCACCAATATCGTCTTTGACTGTGGCAACATCGGCGGCGACTGCTGATTGGTCTGCGCGCAAGAGCGTCGCAAGCTGTCCAATCCAATGCCCTTGCTCGACGCGACTGGTAAGCCGACGAATAAGGGGGCCCATAGAAGCAACAATGGCTTTTTTAATACTGGGTGATGCGGGATCAAACGATGCGAGCGCCTCTTGGAAATAGTACTGCAGTGCAGGAGTCGCAGACGTGACTACTTCGTTCCACTTGGCGCCATATTTTTTTACATAATCAGCAGGGTCCTTGCACGTATCATCTTTGATAGTGAGAATGCGGACGGAAAAGTTTTGTGCTAATGCTAGACCAATGCCACGACGCGTAGCGACCTTGCCTGCTTGATCAGTATCGAAGCACATGTCGAGATTGGTACTGTAGCGACTCAAAATTTTGAGCTGTTGAGGTGTGAGTGCCGTGCCTGATGTGGCGACGACATTCTGTGCACCTGCCTGCCACGACATAATCGCATCGACATTACCCTCGACGAGCAAGCAAGAATCTTGCGAGCGCATTGCGATTTTTGATTTATCGAGTCCAAAGAGAATATTCCCCTTGTCGTAAATAGCCGTCTGCGGAGTATTCACGTATTTTGCCAATGGTTCGCCGTCAACGGCAACTTCGGCACCGAACACACGTCCTGTGAATCCGACCACTTGCCCATTGCTATCGCTAATAGGAAACATGATGCGACTCCGAAATCGATCATAGGGTCTTCCGTTTTTATCAATCGCCATTCCCGCACCAACAATCGTTGGAGCTGGAATGCTTTGATCAAGAAGAAAGCCGGTGAGTGCTTGCCAATCGTTGGGACCCCACCCGAGGCGCCATGCTCTGATAGTGTCATCAGTGAAACCCCGGTCATGCAAATACTCACGTGCGCGAGCGCCTGCGGTGCTGTGCCACAATTGCTTCTCGAAAAATTTCGCAGAAAGCTCGGTAACTGCCAGCAACGCTTGGCGTTGTCCTTTTTCTTTTTGCTCACCGGGACGACGCTCTTGCATTTGCACACCAGCGCGCCCTGCTAAAATGCGGAGCGCCTCAACAAAATCGATTCCCTCGATTTCTTGGACAAACGAAAACATATCGCCACCGCGATTACAGCCGAAGCAGTGCCAGGACTGTCGTTGCGGAGAAATGTGAAAGGACGGAGTCTTCTCGTTGTGGAATGGACAGCGGGCCTTAAAATTTTGGCCGGCCTTAGCCACCTTCAGATACCCGGAGACAATGTCGACTATATCGAGGCGAGATTTTATTTGTTCGACGGTATCGCTCATTGGCAAGATACCGGCCTATGTAATTGCCCCGGACACATCTCCGAACATGAATCTGCCATTGGGCAGGCAGATGAAGCACTAAAAAATGCCGCACCTAGGCTCTGTATCACTCATGAGAATAGCATGAATCTATCCACTCTGCAAGCAAGAAAAAGCCCCACCTGTTCAAAAGGCGGGGGCTGGACTCTTACATTCGATTGAAGCGCTGTATTTTGTAGGTAAGTCCTACCATCCCGAGTAAAAGGATGACCCACTTACCCGGATCCCAGTGATACCACCGGTAACCCAGTTCTGCAGAGTTGGGTTGCTCGTGGTGATTTCCACGATACCCCTCACCCATGTTGAGAAATGCCACAAACAAGTTATTTCTTGATTCATCCTTGCTCCGAACCTTACCATCAGGTCCAATAGGACGCGGACCCCAGGTATGACCCACTGAATTGGTCATCCAGGTAACATGATATGTCAGAACCGAACGAATAAATCCTGCGAGAAATAATCCAGACCAACCAGCAAGAATAAAAGGAACCACGTACCCCGAAATCACGATGTGCCAGTAGTATCGGTCTTGCCACGCGAGTACCGTCCGAATATGCACGGGAATGCCGGGGTTGTACCCTTGAGGTCGTACTGTCTCCCAAAACAGCCAACCGACATGGGCCCACAAGAATCCAATGATGCGGTTGAGAGGGGCTGGAAGATCCCGATACTCAAGGGGGGAATGCGGGTCATACTCGGTATCAGCAAAGGCATGGTGCTGAAGATGATTTGGGCGCCAATCTGAAATAGAACCCTGGCCTGCAAATGCACCAGAAAATGAAGTGGCATACTCTACTTCTCGTGCACAGTAATATGCTCCATGCGTGAAATAACGGTGGTAGCCGACCGTAATACCCAGTGTCCCGACAATGAACAGAAAAATCGCTAACACCCACGCCATAAGCGTAACACCCCATGTCAGAGACCACCAAACGCCATAGAAGGCGACCAGATGTATCAGGACAAGAGTTGTTACAAGACCCGGACGAAACTTCCCTTTTACAGGATGCATACAAACCTCCTTTCTCTGGTAATGAGCAGACCTCTAGCGTACCACTGGCGTGTAAAAGGCGCCATCGTTATGATGCCCTTGCCGAACGATAAGACCATCGGTGACCATTTGATGTAAAAAGCGACCAGCATGCGGTGCCGTTGCATCGAGCAGGCGCTCGAGCTGTTTGAGATTAATCGTACCGTGCGCGCGAAGCTCGCGAAGCACGACACGCTTCGCTGGACCGTACTGCGTATCAAAAAAATCTACACGAGAACCGTGATGGTGCGCGGCAAGTTGTGTCCACCACATGAAGGTAGCACCAACAAGTATTCCGAACAGAAAGAGGATAATACCAATCACCTCTCCAGTATACTACCGCGCGACGCAGTTGCGAACCCCCTCACGAATAACATCGGCCATCAGACGACGTCCGATGAACACGAGCTCGGTGGCAGGTGATACGCCATCGGGCCACGGACCCGCATCTTCGAGCTCACGAATCATGTGCACGCCCTGCAAAATACTGCGATTGGGAAGTCCTGCAAAACTCAAGATGCCCTTATACCGAAGAATATCTCCGCCCTCCATAGCAATAAATTCCGCGAGCCACTTAATAAATTTCCCCCGATCAAGCGGGTGCTCTTCGCGAATTGAAAGCGCGGTGATATCGGAATCGTGCACGGGTTCAGCATGGTCGTGCTTTTCTTCAAGGATGTGTTCTTTTCCGATGAGATCGAACCCGCCCACATTCAAAATTTGATTCAGGGGCACGACACCACGACTCCCCCGCACAATGGGTGCGGTGGGATTAAGTCCGTGCAACCACTCTTCGAGATTGTGAATCTGCTTTTCTTCAACTAAATCAGTTTTATTGAGAAGTATGAGGTCAGCAATTGCAATCTGCTCTTTGACCTCGCGATACTGGATAAGCTGACTGGTGCCGTGATAGGCATCAACGACCGTAACTACACCATCCAGACGATAGAATGCTTTGAGCGGTGAATCGGCCAAGAAAAAACGACACAGTGAGGCGGGCTTTGCCAATCCTGTGGTCTCAATGATGACGTGGTCAATGGGCTCTCCACGCTTTGAGCGAGCCACCAGCGAAAGCAACACCTCCATGGTGTCATTGCGTCCACTGCAACACACACAGCCATTGGTGAGCTCAACGATATCGCCATCTGAACGCGCAATAAAACGATCATCGAGTCCTATGTCGCCTAATTCGTTGACAACCACGGCAATACGCTTGCCGTGGTCGCCGGTAAGAATATGGTTGAGAAGCGTCGTCTTCCCTGCTCCCAAAAATCCTGTGAGTATTGTGACAGGTGTCATAAAAACGTAGCGGAGTGCAGCTTAGCGGCGACCAGTGAATCGAGGACGACGGGGGTAGGAACGACTGCGCCCACCCATAATACCACGTTGATGCATGGGAATCGTGGGAAGCTCAACCGAAAGCTTTGCGTGCTTTGAGATGGTTAATGTTTTGCGAATCAATCGCTCAATGTCGCGAATATCTTGTCGCTGGTCCGGCGATGCAAACGAAATAGCGCGACCAGCTCGGCCCGCGCGACCCGTGCGACCGATGCGGTGCACATAATCTCCTGTGCTATCAGGCAAGTCAAAGTTCACCACAAGCTCAATGTTGGTCACATCAATACCACGAGCGGCAATATCTGTTGCCACCAACACGCGATACTGTCCTCTCTTGAAACCATCGAGAGCGCGAATACGCTGTGCGAGACTCTTGTTCGCGTGAATCTCTGCCGCGCTAAATTTCTCATCAAGAAGATGCTTAGCGAGCTTGCTTGCGCCATGCTTCGTGCGTGAAAACACCAACACCGAACCGTGGTACTGCTTGAGCAACTCAACCAGCAACGCGAATTTATCTTCTTTGCGTACGATAAACATTTCTTGCTCGACAGTTTCAGCGGCAGTTCCCTGTGGTGCGACCTCAACACGAACTGGGGTGCGCATGTGGGTGTTGGCAATAGCAACAATATCTGCGGGCATTGTTGCCGAAAACAGCAACGTCTGACGATTCTGCGAGGATGGCAGCATCTTCATAATGCGATTGAGCTGTGGCGCAAATCCCATATCGAGCATGCGATCCGCTTCATCGAGTACCAAAATCGCAGTCTTATCGAGTTTCACGTGGCCCTGCTCAACTAAGTCGAGTAAACGACCAGGAGTCGCCACAATCACATGCGGACGCTTGCGCAGCATCATGACCTGACGACGCATATTTTCACCACCAATGAGCACCGCGGTACGAAGACCCATGTGGCCACCGATTTTACCCAGTGTCTCATCTACCTGAAGCGCCAGCTCACGCGTGGGCAAGAGTACCAAGCCGATGCCCTGTGCCTGACCATTATAAAACTGCTGGAGCATCGGAATACCGAATGCCAGCGTCTTTCCGGTACCGGTTTGCGCAATACCGATGACATCTTCGCCTCGGTTAGCCACTGGCATCGCCTTGTGCTGAATGGGCGTAGGTACCGTAAATTTGTACTTTGCCAGTACCTCCATAAATACCTCCTGAATACCAAGACCTTCAAAGCCCGCGGGCTTTTGCTCTGTATCTTCTAACATTTTGTTGTATCATACCTGCCTGGCACAGCCAGGCGTGACTCGGGTTCTCTTTAAACTACGAGTCTGAAGACGACTTGAGATCGAGTCATATCCTTGTAAGTCGCGCGAGGCGAATTAAACGGATAATGTAGTTAGTATAAGTATAGCAGGTTCCATAATAAAAGTCAAATCTGTGTACTGGACGGGTACATCGGTAACACTTTAGCGTAGTTAGTTTCGTATTGGATGGGGGTCAGGTATTGCAGAGTCTGGTGAGGCCGGTGGAAGTTGTACTCAATCAGCCATTTGGTGAGCTCTCGATTGAAGATAGCACAATCAGAGGTGAGATGGCCAAGGGCAATGAATTCTTCTTGGAGGGTGCGGTTGAATCGTTCATCAACAGCATTGTCCTTGGGAGTGCTCACTCGGGAGTGATAGTGCACCAGTTTCAAATCTTCTGCTGCTTTCTCGAAGTAGCGGGCAAACTCACTGCCATTGTCTGTCTGTATGTTCTCAATCTTGCCTGAGAGCAGGTAGTGGAGCCGTCGAAGAAAGTCAGCCGCATAGAGAGAGCCATGGCCTGGATACATACGGGCAAAGGCGATTTTGGCATGCACATCAATACCGGTGAGGATATATCGACGCTGACCGTATATGTGGATGACCACCGTATCCAGAGCGATCAGAAAGCCACTCCGCGGCTCCTTCTGGAGCTGGGTAATCCGCTTCTTCGTGTGGCTCCGTCTGCGTTTTGCTTGGGTCATCTTGTTCTTCTTGGGGTGATAGTACAGCTGGTGCTTCTGAATGACCCGCTGTATCTTCCACGATGAGATCACTTCGTGATAGAGGGTCTGGTATATGACCCGTAGCTTCATCTTCCCATAGCGGATGTAGCGGGTTCGCAGAGCGAGGATTCTCCGCTCCTCTTCTCGGGTCACCTGCCACTGACGGGTCTGCTGCGGCTGACGAGAGCGATCTTCCAATGATGTGAGATCAGAGGGGTTGTATCGGGAGAGCCAGTGGTATAACGTTTTGCGTGCAATACCAAAGTGACGACAGGTTGCCGTTACCGTTGCTCCTCGATGGGAGTAGTCCATCCACTTCAGTCTCTGCTTTGCAGATCGAGACAGATCAGACAATACGGGGATCTCTGGCAGAATGTATGTGTACTGGACGGGTACATCGGTAACACTTTTAAGTAATTAGTTTCCTATTACTTCTCGATTGCTAGGTAGTTGACATCTTACAATTGCACACCAAACAGATGGTGTTATTATAACCATACTATTAACAGTTAATTAAAATCTATGTATTCAAATAATAAATTGAGTTGGTGGCTGTATTTGGTCGGAGTATTTATTGTGCTGGGTACGCACCTGTATATGTTTGCCTACGGACTCCAGTTGGACGAGATGAATGCTCACGCCATGCTAAACCTTTTTGCCGGAATTCTATTAATATCCGGTTGGTTGAGCCGAAAAGCGTAATCTCTATAGTCATTCAAACAGAGCGGAGGCGGCTGGATTCGAACCAGCGGTACCTTTCGGTATGCCGCCTTTCTCCCGACATTATTCATACAAACAGAGCGGAGGCGGAGAGATTCGGCTTCGCCTCTCGCATCGCCGTCGCGATACTCGGGCTAGCCACCGCCTCCGGGTTACACCAGCTGGTGTAACCTCCGTCCGGCGTTCGAATCCTCCACTTCCGTGTCATAGTAGCAGTAAGGACTACCAAATGGTAGTCCTTACTGCTATGGCGGAGGCGGAGAGATTCGAACTCTCGGTACCTTTCGGTACACTCGCTTTCCAAGCGAGCGCACTAGACCACTATGCGACGCCTCCGTGTAAAGCTGGCGAATTCTAGCATGAAAAATGACTGCTTACCAGTAATAAAAAGGGACATTTGCATGTCCCTGATGTTTATCGACTCGAGGCTGTCGGTCGATTATTTTCAATATTCCACATGATGCCGTGGATATCGCTCTCGGCGTCCAAATCGGGCATGAGAGTACGAAATCGCTGAGCAACGTCATCGAACGTGTACGACAACTTTGCAGAAGAGTGCCACTCGATACCGATATGGCTCAAACTTTTAAGCGCACACTCGTTGTCGATTCGAGTCACGATGCGAGCTCTATTCCACCCGTGAATAATACCCGCCATGACATCACGGCGGGACAGCATCGGGTGGGGCGGCCTACCTGCCATTAACTCAAACGTCGCATCCAGAAAAAACGGCCGCTCAATCATGTGCGCCTCCTTGGTCGAATGTTGTGAACGAGCGCATTAAACTTTTGCCCTCGGTCATATTCATTGGTAAACAGCTCGAAACTTTTTGCAGACGGAGAAAAGAGTACCACAGAAGTCACATAGGTACCAGCGCGCTTGAGTGCGGCCTGAAAGGCATCCCGAAGCGAATCATACGAGCGAATCCCCCGTCCGTATGTTCCCAGCGCGATGCGCATTTTTTGTGTGGCACTGCCCGAAAGAAAAATAATATTGGTGCGACGAATGTGCTTGGGAATCTCAATTGCCCACGTGCGATAATCTAAATCTCGGTCTGTGCCACCGGTGATGAGCACGCACGTGGGCCCGCTCCAGCGTCTCACGGCGGCAATTCCTGCCTCGGGCGATGTCGCGGTCGTATCGTTAATCACGGTGAGTTTTGCATCGCGATACACGACCTCTTGGCGATATGAGATTGCGGGCAACGAGGCGATTCGTTTTTGAATCGTTGCGTACGGTGTGCCCATAAGATGTGCGGCCAGAATTGCCTGCAGTACATTGGCAACATTGTGCTCTCCCCACGCTTGAGAAAATCCATCCAGCTCGACACAGCGCATGGCCTTTCCATTTTCCCATGTCCACGCGGTATCATCAGCAAACCACACACCCGCCGTACCCATTGGCAAGCTCTGCAGTGAACTCATAAAAACTCGCGCGACAGGTTTCTGCGCCAGAAACCATGACGTCCATTCATCGTCCGCATTGAGGATGAGTGCATCGGATTTTTTTTGATTGCGAAAAATCGCGCTCTTCGCTCGTGCGTACTCTTGCATAGTTCCGTGACGATTGAGATGGTCACGGTAGAGATTTGTAATGACTGCAACCCTTGGCCCGGGCTGAAAACGCACGTCAAAGAGCTCGAGAATAAAAGATGAAAGCTCGGTGACCGCAGAGCTTTTTCGCCCTGAATTCGTAAGCGCCTCGAGAAATGGCTTTACAGTTGAATTGCCCGTAAGCACCGCGGTACCGATGAGATGACTAGTCCAGGTAGCGGTCGTTGTTTTTCCCCGCGTACCCGTAACGCCAACAATCGGCTTCTTCCATGAGTCCCAAAAAAGTGTGCCTTCGTTGACCACGGTAATCCCTCGCTTGAGCGCACGCGCAACATACGGATTGCGAACCGATACATCAGGGTTCACCACGACCACATCGGCATCGTCGATAAGCTCATTGGAATGTCCGCCCAACGCCCACGCCAAACGTTTGGTTGATTTCTCGTACGCTTTGCCATCAACCGCAGAACGCTTCAAATGTTCTTGGACGCGCTTCACGGAAGATGCAAGATGCCCAGCGTCTTTAAGATCAGTAATGGTAACTCGTGCGCCTTGATCCAAGAGCCAGTTGGCTGTGGATACCCCTCCGCCCAGCGAGCCCAAGCCGAGCAAGAGCACCTTTTTTCCTTTCAGTAACATATTGACTATTGTATACCACAAAATAAGAAACGCCCCCGCATGAAGCGGGGGGAGGGGGGTCGTGAGGCCCCCGAAAGCGTTACTTCTCTTCCGGCTCCGACGGTGGCGTGTGGCGCATGTTGCTCATGCCCCACCAACTGATGCATGCGATTGTTCCGAAGCCGATGACTCCGAGAAAAACCGCGTCAACCAAGCTCATTTCTGGCATAGTATCCTTTCATCTGACGCTAGTGTCAGTGTATATAAGTATAGCATTCTAAAACCATTTTGTCAATCAAACACAAACTCTCTCGCCACCACCCCACCCCGCTCTGGCAACCACACATCTATCCTCTCTCGTACTCTTAGCGCCTCTCTCGGTCAGTTCGCATAGAGTACCGTAGTTTCTCGCCTATACCTCTGTCGCCGACCTGCCTGCCGGCAGGCAGGCCCGCACGACCCAGCCGAGGAAGGAAAGCGGGCAAGCAACGGCAGTCAGGCCGCCCACTCCATTTGGGCGCCGAAAGCCGTATGCGCAGACCGCCGACTGACATCGGCGGGAGGAGGACCGGAGGCGACGGGGGTGTAGGAGAGAACGGAGATATTTTCTATCGCCCCATGCCGCGGAGAATCTTGATGCGCTCCGCAATGGGTGGGTGCGTTTGGAAGAGCTTCGTGAACCACGATGTTGCGTCGTCACCCCGAAATGGATTACTCATGTACAAGTGCGCGGTTCCCTTTGTTGCTCGTGGAAGCACAGCGCTATCGGTCGCAATCTTTTCCAGTGCGCTCGCCAAGCCTTCTGGATAGCGCGTTAGCAGTGCGCCCGATGCATCGGCCAAGAATTCGCGCTTCCTCGATACTGCAAGCTGAATGAGTATAGCCGCAATTGGTGCAAGAATCGCAGCGATGATTGCGACGATAAAAAGTGCCCCTCCCCCTCCGCGGTCATTGCCGCGTCGTCCACCAAATGCAGAAATGCGAATGAAAATCTGCGAGAGCGCAGAAATCACTCCTGCGAGCACCACCACAATCGTAGAAATAAGAATGTCGCGATTGCCAATATGAGAAAGTTCGTGAGCAAGCACGCCAGTGAGTTCATTGTCATCGAGACGTTCGAGCGCGCCCTGGGTAACTGCGACAGCCGCGTGCTGTGCATTGCGACCCGTGGCGAATGCATTAATCTGCATCCCCGGTAAGATGTGGAGCCGAGGCAACGGAAGACCCGCGGTGAGACAGAGGTTCTCGACAACGCGATACAGACGAACATTTTGTTCACGAGTAACTGGCTTTGCACCTGACACCGCTAGGGCGATTTTATCGGAAAACCAATACGCGAAAATGTTGCCACCAACACTCACGATGGCGAACACGTACAAAAACGTCATGTCGCCATATACTTGTGCAAATATCCATCCTAATCCAATCAGCAATGCCACAACTCCAATCATAAGCGCCCACGTACGCCGGACATTTGCATCCTGTTGGGTGTAGAGATTAATGGCCATCGATTCTAGAACTTCACCTGCACGGGTTCGCGCTGGGCGACGTCATCGAGCTCAAAGAAATCAGATTTCGAAAAACCGAATGCTCCAGCGAACATGTTAGCCGGGAACGTTTCGATGTTATTGTTCAGAGCCAGCACGTTGCTGTTGTAGAAGCGTCGAGCCGCTTGAATCTTATTTTCGATGTCGGACAATTCACTCTGCAATTGATTGAAGCTCGAAACGGCTTTCAAGTCGGGATACGCCTCCGAAAGTGCAAAGAGTGATTTGAGCGCGCCCGAGAGCATGTTTTCTGCCTGCGCGTGATCTGCAACTGATGATGCACCCATCGCTTTTGCGCGAGCAGTAACAACTGCTTCCAGCACGCCCTGCTCATGCGCTGCGTATCCTTTTACCGTTTCAATCAAATTTGGGATGAGATCATACCGACGCTTAAGCTGTACATCAATATCTGACCACGATTCTTTTACGCGATTGCGCGCACGAACAAGTCCATTAAACAGTACGACGAACCCCAGAGCCACTACGGCGAGGATAATATATAGTGTCATGAACCGAGTATACACCTTTACCGTTGCATTTCAATACACAGGGCGTATCGTTCTGGGAGTGCCTCAAAAGGAGGGATTATGTTCCTTACAATGCTGGCGTTGGTCGTAGGTCTAACAGCCGAACAAGATGGCGTGGTACCGGAGCAAACACTCCCCACCTCGTCACCTTCCTATGTATCAGTAAGTGGTGGGTACTTCTTCGGCACCCCTCGTCCTCATTTCGTGTTCCCCTTTCAGGAAAAGGAGCACCAAGTACAGGGGTGGTTTACTCACCTTGCACACGCAAAAGACACAACAGCTGTTTCAATCACGGGTTTGTATGTGCCCAAAAAGTCATCACGGGCTCTGGCCTACTCGGGCGAGTTCGCAGTCGATTTTAATTCGGGTGCAACGCGGTTTGGCATCAACCTGTTTTTGTGGGGAAGCCAGAACCAATTTCAACTTGCTTCCACGAGCATAGTTGCAATTGGCAGCACCCATGCAAATCATGGATTACTCCTGGGACCACAGGTAGGACATGGTTCACTCTCGAATTCGTATATTCGACTCGGCCCTTCAGCTGGTGCGGTATATGTAGCGAATGATTTTACGCTCACATCATCGGGAGCATCGGCACGCGATGCCATCAACCATACCATTCTTCCTCTTGCTGGAGTCACAGCACTGGCGGGAATGCGCGCTGGACCAGTTCACCTCAAGGCGCGGGCGAACACTCACTGGATTATCCAAAGCGAGCGCGCCTGGGGAACCACGGCAACATCGGTGCAGTTGTGGGGTAATCTGCGCGTGTGGCGGAACTTTAGTTTTACTACCGACGCGGTATGGTCTACTCCAGTCGCCTTCGAAGCGGTACCGCTCAATAAACGAGTAAGTATCGGCCTTGGTTGGAATAAATAAGAAAGCCCCCCTTCTCATCGTCGAGAAGGGGGAATTTTTTAGCTGCACACTCTCGGTGGAGGCCCCGCATGTGCGAATATTTCACGGAGAATATCTAGATAGGTTGTTCCGTAGCGATAGGTTGGCTCTGCGGACGAACCCTCATAATGCTCGTTATGCGAAACGAACAGAATCATCCATAAGAAGTTCCCGCATTGCCTCGCTGAATCTTCAAGCATTGAGCGAATCACTCGAGCAAACGTGCGCGCCTGCTCTGGAGTACTGGTAAGCGGAGGATTACCTCGCGAGTCATGAAATGCGAACATCACTGGTGCGATAATCTTCAGGTGCGGAGCACTCAAACGAGCCCACTGCGACCACCGCATTAAACCCGTCATATACTCGGCAGTGTACGCCATCGTAAGATTACCACCGTACTTGGTCGTCAACTCACGGAAATACACGCCGTATGCCGAGATGGCATCACAACCATTGATGGTATCCATGAGACCGGGGCGACCTGGTGCGTAGGCATTGATTTCACTGCACACGATATACAGCGGAATCTTCGCTTTTACTTCTTTAGCCGCCGATGCAAAATCTCCGATGAATGCACTCGACAACCAGATAAACACGACCGGTCGTCCATCGATGCGCACAAATCGATTGGGATATCGCGTGAAGTACTTTTGATGCAAATACGTCATGTGCCCCACGAAGCGTCGATGATTCTCGCGCCCATTTGCACTATCATCGAATGCGTACGAGCCGCTCGAACCTTCTAGTAATTGCCCCGTAACTTCGTACAAGAGCGCCGTCTGCACCTGTGACGGTACAGAAAGATAGGCGTCCAAGAAACGGTCACCCGAAATAGTGGAAGCTTCCCACCACGATGTCAGTGGTGACATTCCATTCGCTGTAAACTCCGCGTTATGCTCGCGAATGATATTAGTGTCGAGCGCATCGTACCCAATCAGCGTGGCATCCTTTGGGGTCTTTGATACATCCGCAGGACACGGCAATCCGACCGGGTTGAGGTCCGAGCGACACGGTAGTACCGTGCCCTCTTTGACGATGCTATTGGCTCCATCAACCTTGCTGTGCCACGATACGTAGTGCGCGAGGATCGGAATCCCAGAACCTGACTGAGCTAGCGTGGCATCACCTCCAAGTGCGACCGATAGAAACACGGCCACACATATAAGCTTCCGATGCGTCATGAGTCACCTCCTTGAAAGGTACTGGAGAAAACGATACTCCCCACAGAGTGCGATGCAATATTGACATACCACTAGCGATGCTTTCGTTTCGAAGCGGCAGTGAGTAATCCCACGAAGAGTGGATGTGGTGACAGGGGTCTCCCCTGCAATTCAGGATGAAATTGCGTCCCTACAAAGAATGGATGCTTAGGAAGTTCAATAATTTCGACGAGATTTCTCTGCGGATTCACGCCAGCGACATGTAACCCATATTTGATGAGGCGATCGCGATATGCGTTATTAAATTCAAAACGATGACGATGGCGTTCTGATATTTTTAATTGGCCATACGCTTTGGCGCTCACGCTGTCCGGATTAAGCACACAGTCATAGGAACCCAGTCGCATGGTGCCACCCATATGGCCGTTGGAAATATTGGCGACTTGCTCTGTCATGGTCGCAATGACAGGATATTTTGTCGAAGGATTTACCTCGGTAGTGTGCGCGCCGCGCATGCCACACACATTGCGAGCAAACTCTACCGTCGCCAACTGCATGCCGTAGCATAATCCCAGAAACGGAATGTTGTTCTCACGACAGTAGCGAATAGCGGTAATCTTTCCCTCAACTCCCCGCACACCGAAACCTCCGGGAACGATGACCGCATGGTACCGATCGAGCTCACGCACACTTTTGGGATTCTTCTCATACTGCTGGGCATTGAGCCAATCGATTTCTGGCTTGCGCCCGATAGACCATCCCGCGTGACGAATCGATTCAATCACTGAAAGATAGGAGTCGGAAAGCACAAAATCCCCCGTACCAAAATATTTACCCACAATACCGATGCGCACAGGAATATGCGAGGAACGCATGCGGCGAATCATTGCGCGCCACGCAGGCGAGAGATTGCGACGAGGCTTCAGCCCCACTTTTTCGAGAATACGTCGTCCGAGATGATCTTTTTCGAAGTTTACGGGAACATCGTAGATAGACTCGATGTCAGGCGCAGAAATAATATCTTGTGATGTAACATTACAAAAAATGGAGACTTTTTCTTTGCGCGGTTTATCCAGTGGAACGCTCGCGCGCGCAATAATGAAATCGGGTTGAATACCTATCGCTTGCATCTGACGCACCGCGTTCTGGGTTGGCTTGGTTTTCATTTCACCCAACATTGCGGGAATGGGAAAGTAGCTGACCAGCATAAATAATACGTCTTTTGGTGAACGCAATTTCATGAGGCGAGCCGCTTCTAAAAACAGCGCATTTTGAAACTCCCCCACAGTACCGCCAATTTCCACGAGTAAGAATTCTGCTCGTGACACCTCGGCCGCATGATCCAAGCGCGCCATAACCTCTTCAAGTATGTGCGGGTAGGGTTCTACGCATTTACCGTGATACCCCAACGCGCGCTCGCGTTGAATGACCGACAAATACACCTGCCCTTGCGTCATGTAGTTGAAGCGGGGAATATCTTGATCCAAAAAACGCTCGTAATTGCCAATATCTTGATCGCACTCCATACCATCGGTGGTAACAAACACCTCTCCATGTTCGGTGGGATTCATGGTGCCCGCATCTACATTGAGATACGGGTCAATTTTGACTGCAGAAACGCGAAATCCGTAATCTTTGAGAATACGCGCAGTGGAAGCGACAGTCACCCCCTTGCCAATTCCTGACATGACACCTCCACACACAAATATGAAGCGTGTTGGACGCTTCTTCTTGGATGTGCGACGAGTCACCATGCGCGTAGTGTAATGCTTTCCTGCGCCAACTCAAGTGGATAAAAAGCAAAAAGAAAATCTCGCCGAGAATAGCGAGATTTGGGACTGACGACTCTACGTAACCGAAGGTACTTTAGGAAAGTTCAGTCGGAATGCGAGATTTCGAAGTTCTTGAGCTTTGGCGAGTTCCTGCATGTCGCCAAACCTTGCGGTCATGCTATTAAATACCGCTCGCTCGAATGGGTAGGCGATTATAGAATGAATTTCGATATCGTCTACAAAAACACTGAGTCCTATTCCGAAGGCTCTCAACCTTGACGCGCTAGTTGTTTTCATGAAAACTTTGTGGTTTTCAAACTGTCCTATCATAGTGCGCTCTGAATTAAGTTCACCAATCTTAAGCTTGCACGTGCCATCTATGATGGCAACACAGAGTCTGTCAAGAAATGGTTTGATGCCAGCATTTGCTTCTTCCATTACGGAGTCAACTTGAGCTCGCGGAATCAACAACGGAAGTGAGTTTGGGGGTACTTTCGTGAACATTTTAAGAACTCCTTTTCTGGAGGACACCGTACTCCTTTAAACCAAAAATACTGTGGTTAAGAGCGCTGGTCGCACATAATAAACACAAGCTTCGACCCGTCCGAAGCGCCGAGCGAATATCCTGAAGCGAGTCCTCGTAGAGGTCGCGCGAGGACGGCTAGGGGAAGGCAGAAGCGAACAGTCCCGCCAAAGGCGGGACGTCGTGAGTGACGCTGGAAGGCGCGAACGTACTCGTGAGGCCCTTCCAGAACCTAGTAGTCTCCCATGCCACCACCAGAGCCGCCTGCGGGAGGAGTTTTTGGTTCTGGTTTATCGGTCACCACTGCTTCAGTGGTGAGAATAAGTGAGGCGACTGAAACGGCGTTAATGAGCGCGGTTTTGACCACTTTGAGCGGGTCAATGATACCTGCCGACACCATATCAACATAGGCGCCAGTCGCCGCATCAAATCCCTGCCCATCTTCAGCTTCAGAGAGCTTGGTGACGACTTCATTGGCATCCTTGCCCGCGTTTTCCGCGATTGCGCGCAGTGGTCGCTCGAGGATTGCACGAATAATGCTCACGCCTTTTGCTTCATCACCAAAAGCGGACACGCCTTTGATTTTCGCATTGGCGAGTTCACGGGCGGCATTAAAGAGTGCCACCCCACCACCCGCTACGATACCCTCTTCGAGTGCGGCGCGAGTTGCGGACACCGCATCATCAATGCGGAATTTCTTTTCTTTCATTTCTGTTTCAGTTTGTGCGCCTACTTTAATAACCGCGACACCACCGCTTAACTTCGCCAGACGCTCTTGGAATTTTTCTTTGTCGTACGTTGAGGTTGTCTTAGCCAGCTGTGCCTTTAGCTGGGCAACACGCTTTTCGATATCGGCTTTCTTTCCTTTGCCATCAATAATCGTTGTATTTTCTTTTGTCGCCTTCACTTTGTGTGCGCGACCCAGCATTGTGAGCTCTGTGTCTTCGAGTTTGATGCCCTTTTCATCTGAAATTACCGTACCGCCGGTGATAATGGCGATATCCTCGAGCATTTCTTTCTTACGGTCGCCAAAACCAGGGGCTTTTACTGCAAGCGCATTGAAATTACCACGAAGCTTGTTGACCACCAGGGTTGCAAGTGCGTCTCCGTCAACATCGTCGGCGATAATAACCAAATCACGCTTACCGGCAGTCGAGAGTTTTTGCAAGAGTGGAACAATGTCGTTGATAGAGGAAATTTTGCGGTCAACAATAAGAATATAGGGGTCCTCAAACACCGATTCCATACGCTCGGTGTTGGTGACCATGTAGTGACTGATATAGCCTCGATCAAACTGCATACCCTCGACAAGCTCTCGGCTCATCTCGGCTGACTGCGACTCTTCAACCGTGACCACGCCATCTTTGCCAACTTCGTTGAATACTTCGGCAATCAACTTGCCTAATTCGGCATCATTAGCAGAAATAGATGCGACCTCTTTAAGATTATTTGAGGTAACTTTCTTTTTGTGCGATTCCAGATAGTCCAACACCCACTGTGTTGCCTTATCCATGCCACGCTTGAGCACAACGGGATTGGCACCCGATGAAACTGCTGAAAAACCCTCGGAGACAATTGCCTGCGCCAAAATAGTAGCTGTCGTAGTGCCATCACCGGCCATGTCATTGGTCTTGGAGGCGACCTCTTGCATAAGTGCCGCGCCAACGTTTTCAAATTTGTCGTCGAGCTCGATGTCTTTAGCCACCGTGACACCATCTTTGGTAATCACTGGAGAGCCGAATCCACGGTCGAGCACCACATTGCGACCCTTAGGACCGAGCGTCACCTTGACTGCATTCGCAAGCTTGTCAACACCGCGCTTGAGTGCTTCGCGAGCTTCTTCTTTGTATAAGATAAGTTTTGCCATGGGTGATAGTGAAATAATTATTCAATAATTGCTAAAATGTCTTCTTCCTTTGCGATGAGATATTCTTTGTCGTCAATCTTAATCTCACTGGGTCCGTACTTCGTAAACAGCACCACGTCACCCTTCTTCACTACGAGCTTCACCAGCTTGCCATCCACCATGCGACCCTCACCAACCGCGATAACCTTTCCCTGCTCGGGACGCTCTTTGGTTGCCGTATCGGGCACAATAATACCGCCACGCTTCACCTCTGCTTTGAGTGCCTCAATAAGCACTCGGTCTTGTAATGGTTTGATACGCATGTGTTTTTATTAGTATTTAGATACTAGCACTCTCGCTATGAAAGTGCCAGCGCCAATATCCTATAAAAAGATACATCAACTGTCAAGAATGAAACTCAGAATCGCCAAAGCGCAGTGCGCGCGATTCTGCCTCTTTTGATTCCGCTTATGCGAAATCAAAAGAAAAGGCCGATGTCAATACATGACACCGGCGCAGTCGTTAGGGGTGATTGATGGGTTTACCATCTCCACCCGTACCAACCTTGAACTCAAGTTCCTTACTGCCACTGACCTGGAAATCCGACAGGAGAATTTGATACTCCTCCACGTTGCTGGAGAGTCGCTTCGAAGTTTTACGTATCTCCGATTTAATTTCTCCAACCAGGAGCGGTATTATTGTATCGCCAACACCGGGTGCAACCTTTGAGGGTGGCATCACGATGTAGACGTACATAGCGTCGGGTCGTCGCTTTTGGTTGAGACTCTCGACCAGTGTGGAAAGGTTCACCACATTGTTTTCACCACGCTCAGTTTTTCCGATGGTATCTTGATTGCCGACAACAATCTTGCCGACACCAAACTGCAAGTCCTGTGGCAAAACAATCTCGAGATCAACCGTTTTCGAACCTTTAAGTGGCTGTGACAACGTAACTCGGAGCTTTACCGTTTCACCAGGTTTCACGTTTGGCTTATCCAGCGTCGCCGACTCAATCGAAAGCCTTCGATACTCATCAAACACCTTAGCTTGAATGGAAACTTTGGTGATACGGGCCTTGGTGAATCGATTGTCGAGAATTGAGCTGGTTTTCTTCCAGAGAATCGAAGACAAACCTGAAATCGACGTGAAGGATTCGCTGAAATCAATCGAACTAGAGCCCTCAATTTCGATGGAACCGTTCATGAAGAGCGTCATGTCGCCCCTCTCACGCGACCAGGACTGAACCGCGTTGACGACACCCATACTGATGAGATGAGGCGCCAGTGTTGGGTCAGCGATACTGAAGAAGTTGAATTTCTTCACTTCTCCTGAACTCGTCGTTACCTCAACGCTGATGGGAATTGCCGTTGTCGGCTCCTTGCCCAATTGACCATAAATTGCCGTCTGGCGATCTTGCGTGATAACTCCAACAGGAGCAGCTCCCTGAATAGGGACCGATAGTACGTAGGAACGCTCGTAACTCTGCTGTACGGTTAGAACGCGTACAGGAACTAAGCGATATTCAGCAGGGCCCAACTGTAAAAACGGGTGTCCGAACATGAATATCTTATCACCATCGATATGCGAGACCGTACCGCTTGCGGTGAAATCGAAATCCCCCCACGCCAGTTGAACTCCCAGCATCGAGCCCGCTTGAAGCTTATCGGGCTTTCCGCGAACACTCACACCGCTCGTAGCGCCCGCTTGAAGCATCACCCGAATGGGGTTATCATTCGATAACACACCAGTATCTATCATCAATGAGACCGGTGAAGGGGTACGCGCTCCGGCAACCGCCGCTTGAGCGTGCTGGACCATCAACACGTCATGAATGGGCGTGAGATACGCAATCGGATTGATTGCCCAACTTGCCCCGAACGAAAGCGTGCCAATTTTATGCGATATGCCAGCGATGTCGATGAACATGGGACTTCCCGACTGACCACCTGCAACAACAGAATTCGTTTTGGCATTCAACTCGACAGCAATCAAATCAAGTCCCGAGCCTCGCGCGTTACGAAGCACTCCCAGTAGCCGGGCCTTGAAGCGCTTTGGGCCTGTCGGGTCGAGCGTGGAGTAGCCATAGACAGCGGTGCCGTATGGCAAATTCTCCACTTGCTGAATGGTCAAGAATAAGTCCTTTGCGACTGCTGTCGTGGGAATCAGACCCATGACGAGCACCGTAATCAAAAGACAGCGATAGAGTATGCGCATGGCACTCTCCTTAGTTGATTGTTACTTGTAAACGAACAGACGTCTTAGGATTTGGTATACTGCTCTGAAATCATTTCGTCAACCCCGAGTCGCGCTGGGAAAATTTTCCTAAACCAATCCTAGAGAGCGTCGCGTTGTACCGAGATAATGCGACCGCTTCAAAAGAATGCGGATGAAATTCGAGCTCGCGATTGTCCGCAACGATGCGTCCGCCCGGTGCTGTGGTCTCTGGATTTGCCATGATTCGCTTTTGCATCCACGAGCGGAGTACACGCTCGACCCATGTCCCGATAAATGTATTGAGTACGAATTCAATACATTTACGTATCGCCGATAAAAAACGCGATGTCGAAATAGCTCTGCGAATAAACTGCTCACCTATCGAAGCGGAAGAATACTCATACACCCACTGATTTGCATCGCACAGACGATGTGCGAATTTCCATGGATCATAGAAAGGGACAAGCCACGCCAAAGCGTGCGCGGTAAATAAACTGCGATGACGAATTGCCAATCCATCGGTGGTGATGATGTGATTAAAACAAAAACGATTCGGAGCAACTCGCATACTCTTGGTTCGCAGTCGTCCCAATAAGCCAGCGATCACCAAAAGTCCCAGGCGGGCGGTGTAGAGTCGCCCCGCCTTCGCAACAACGAACACGTCCCAATCGCTTTGCGCGCTACTCGAACCCATCGCAAGAGAACCACTCCCTGCCACCATGCGCACATACGGCACCATCTGCAGCCACCATGCCCAGCGCAAAAGCATACGCCACTTATGTGCACTCTCGGCTTCCCGACGCACGCGGTTCTCTACTATATATACAGGGGTGTCGCCAAGTACATAGAGGCCCGAATCTGCGCGAATCTGTCCGTCGCGCGCCAACTGCTCAAGCATTGCAACCAGCTGTCCCATACTCGCCTTGCCAGCACCCAACGGAATGAACCGTTCCGAAAGCTCAACCACCGTCAGTGGCCATCGCAACGCGCCGTAGTACGCCAGCGTTGCCAATACTTGTTCTTCGAGCTCAATGCCTTGCATCCCCCCACTGTAGCGAAATTACGTGCAAAAGAAAGTAGGATCGCATCGGCTGGCAGGCGGGTCGGCAGGTTGCATGTGCTAACAGGGACCAGGGACCTGTTTGAGCGAGTCACCCTCATATGCTCTGATTGCATAGCATGCGGGTTCGCACAGATAAAATCGCAGTCGTTGTCCGCATCGCCGAGCATCCGCATGACCGGAGCACCGACAACGGCTCACTGTGTGAGCCGTTGAAATGCGGAGATTCGGATGCTTCGGCTGTGATGCGGACAGATTGCAGTACTCTATGCGAACTGCAAACAGAGCGTATGAGGGTGATGAGCGTAAACAGTAGTGCTGGAGTGGGGCAAAACCAAGCAAGAAGCCATCTTTCAAGATAGATAAACCTGTGGTATAATATGAGCCGTTTATGAATACAACACAGCTCAAAAAGATTGTCGCAACTGCACCACGCACACCGGGGGTATATACGTGGCGCTCACCCGCGAAGCGCATTCTCTACATCGGCAAAGCCAATGATATCCGCGCGCGTCTGAACTCGTACCTGAAAGCAAAAGACCCGCGCATTCTGGTGATGCGCCAAGAAGCGCAAACCATCACCTGGGAGACTGTCCCCACCGAAATCGAAGCGCTCATCTTGGAGTCGCGCTTGATTTCACAGCGTAAGCCAAAATTTAATATTGTGATGCGCGACGACAAACAATATGCGTATGTCGCCTTCACCGATGAGCAATTCTCCCAGCCCATTGTGACCCATCAGGCAAAAAGTCCCCGCATCAAAAAACCCATCAAGCGTCTCGTCGGACCCTTTACCGATTCGGGCGCGCTCACCACGACTCTGCGCTGGCTTCGTGGCCTGTTTCCTTACTGCACCTGTCTCACTGCGCGAGATCCCACGAAGCGGGATAAACAAAAACACCACGTAAAGTGCCTCAATGCGCACATGGAACGATGCCCTAGTTATTGCTGTCTGAAAACCCCCGCCTCGCTCCAGCAGATTGCTGACTATCGAAAAACCCTGCGCGGGCTCACCGATATTCTTGAGGGCAAACGCGACTCGCTCATCATTCGCCTCGAGCGTGACATGAAAAAACTGGGCGCAGAGCATCGGCTGGATGAGGCATTAGCACTCAAAAACCGCATCCAGCGCATCCGTCGCGTATTTGAAAACGCACAACTCGTAGCTAGTCGCCGTCGTCTATCCGCGCGCCATCCCAGCGCGCTCGCCCAGCTTGCCGAAAACCTCGGACTCACCCAACCACCACAGCGCATCGAGGGCTACGACATTGCTCACATGCAAGGCGCACATGCATCTGGTGCAATGACAGTCTTTGTAGATGGCAATCCTGATACGGCGCAGTATCGACTTTTTAATCTCCACGACGCATCTATCGGCGACACTGCCCAGCTTCGCGAAGTGCTCGAGCGACGTCTGAATCACGACGAGTGGCCCCTGCCCGACCTCATCCTCGTTGATGGTGGCAAAGCACAACTCAACACTATTATTCGCACACTCGACGCACGGGGGCACCATATTCCCGTCATCGCGCTCACCAAGGATGCCAGCCACCACGCAGACCACCTGCTCTCAAGTCTGGATTCACAGGTACGCATGCTCACCGACATGCCCCGCCCCATGCGCGCGCTGGTCACTCATATAGATGAAGAGGCGCATCGGTTTTCTATTGGTCAGTATCGTCGTCGTCACCAGAAGACATTGCGCGTATAAAAAAGTCCCGCCTTTCGGTGGGACTTGAGTGAGGCTACATCTTTTTGGCGGGACCGTAGACGGCGTCTAGGAGTCTCCGGAACTCTTGCAGTAACTTCCTGCTCACGGTCGTATCTTTCTGCGCGATGAGTCGCAGATTCTTTCGCCAATACGTCAGCGGATGCGTTACGCACCCCACCGACACCATGTTCTGGGGTGACTTCACCATCACCACGGGATGAGGATAGTCAGAGGTAACAATTATGGGAGTTGCATCGATGACCAGAGGGCCATTAACCAGAGGGCTATACAAGTCCATATCTCCCATAAGGACTGTGCCCCGACCTCGAACAACTACTCCTTGATACAAACGAACCTGATGATAGAGCTCCGCGTCCTCTACTTCACTGTCACCGAAAAGCAGTACGTCATTCCAGAGTTGAGCTACACCACGAACGCGCGCTGTTTGGTGGATTTCCACGAAATCGTGAACACCTGCCCTCCCATACACCCGGGCGATCGGACCTACGCATGCGGTTGGAGCAACATACGCTGTGTTCGCCACCCATCCACCACCTTTTTTGTGCTGATGCGCGGGAACGGGGCCGTTGCCGTCTTCAAAATCGAACATCTGCTGTTTTCTTGCCACTGTCTTGTCTCCTTGGAAAAGTGCTACGAAGAGCCAATACTACAATTTTTATGAAAAGAGTCAATCTCTCTCCTCGATTGAATCTCCCGGCCTAGTATGCTATGCTGGAGCCCTGAAATGGTACGGAGATTCCTCATAAAAGTAGTCATCAGCGCCGCGGCTGTGTATGTAGCCGACTACTTTGTCGTCGGTTTTTCCGTGTTAGGAGGCCTCACCGGCTACCTTGTTGCTGGTCTCGTGCTGGGGGCTTTGAACACGTTTGTCCGTCCTATCATCAAACTCCTCACCCTCCCGCTTATCCTGTTCTCGCTCGGGCTCTTCACATTTATCATCAATGCTTGCATCCTGTGGCTGGTCGCTGTAGCCACGGACCGCGTTATTATTTCAGGATTGTTGCCATTGGTATGGGCAACCGTTGTTATCAGCGTAGTGCATATGCTCTTTAACCCCATCGCTAAAAACTCATAAATTATCATGACAAACATTCTTACCTATGTGCAGGTCGGTTCGGCAGTACTCCTCATCGTATCCATCTTGCTCCAGCAACGCGGGCAGGGACTTGGCGCTGGCATTGGTGGTACTGGTATGGAGTACAGCACCAAGCGCGGCGTTGAACGTGGTGTATTCTACGGAACCATCGTACTCACCATCATATTCTTGGGGGTTTCCATCGCTCGCTTGATTCTCAAAGCGTAGTATTCATCAACGGGATGCATGCATAAGTACGATAACCAATTAGAAGATTTCTTTGGTCTGAACGCTGGCAGTGGTGGGTCAGACCGCGAAAGCATTAAAGACGCACTGGCGCGTAAGCTTCCATTACGAAGCCGCCTTCGTTTACTCCCCAAAGTGCTTAGCAAGGCAGAACGCTATGCGATGCTGGGTCTGGCAATTGTGTTTGTTGGTGCGCTCCTTTCAATTCCTATTACGTCCTACTACCACTTCACGGTTGCAGTTCCTACGAATGGCGGGACTCACCAGGAGGGCATCATCGGGGCACCGCGCCTGATTAATCCCCTCCTCTCACTCACCAGCGATGCGGATCGCGACCTTTCTGCGCTCATCTTCTCTGGGCTGTATCGCTACAACGGCGCAGGAAAACTTGTTCCTGACTTAGCCGAAAGCCTCCCCGAAACCACGTCCGACGGACTGTCTTCTAGCGTGACCATTCGCCAAGATGCTATGTGGCACGATGGACTCCCTGTCACTGCCGATGACATCGTCTTCACGGTAACGACAGCCCAAAATTCCGATTATGGTATCCCGCTTTCTATTCGCGCCAATTGGATTGGCGTCACGGTGGAGAAAATTAGTGACCGCGTCGTTATCTTCCATCTCAAATCAAAGTATGCCCAGTTTCCTAATATTCTCACGCTCGGCTTACTCCCCAAACATTTGTGGAGTGACATCAAACCTAGTAATTTTTCGTTAAGTGAGCTCAACCTGAAGCCTATCGGTTCGGGGCCATATAAGTTCTCTTCCGTCGTCAAAGACGACTTAGGTCGCATCGTCACCTATAAACTCACTGCGTGGGACAAGTTTTATTCTGGACGACCTCATATCGATACCCTCAAATTTTCATTCTACGGAAGCGAGGATGAACTTATTAGGGCGTTTAACTCGGGTAAAATCGACAGCATCGGTTCGATTTCTGGTGCTCGCGCACGCGACATAACATACCCAGGACGCATCACCCTTGAACAGCTCAAGATGCCACGCTACTTCGCATTATTCTTTAATCAAAATCAGTCCAAACCGCTCGCAGATAAAAACGTTCGCCTTGCACTCAATTATGGCACTGATCGCGTCGCCATTATCAATAAGGGGATGGATGGCAATGCATTTCTCATTAATTCTCCCATGATGGGCGGCGTGTTGGATATCAATTCGAATGTTCGCTCGTATGATTACGATTTGGAGAAAGCAAAATCAGTACTTACCGCGGGAGGGTGGATAAAAAACGACCAGGGTCTTCTTTCGCGTGGCAAAGATAATGTTCTCGAAATTAAAATCACCACATCGCAGTGGTCGGAGCTTGGCGCTGTAGCTCAAGAGGTAAAAACGCAATGGGAAAAACTGGGAATAAAAGTAACGATTGAGGCACTCCCCATTTCGCAATTGCAACAGGTCATCAAAGATCGCAATTATCAGATTCTTCTCTTCGGAGAAATCATGTCCATTGACCCCGATCCATTTTCCACCTGGCACTCAAGTCAGCGTCAAGAACCTGGTCTCAATCTTGCACTCTACAAAAACGACACCACCGATCGCCTTATGGAAGAAGCACGCGTAACCCTCAACCCACTGGAACGTATGCAAAAGTATGACGACTTCCAAAAGATTCTTCTGGAAGATATTCCTGCAGTATTTCTCTATAGTCCCCACTATCTGTATGGCCTCTCCGACGATGTTCACGGCTTTACCACAGAATTGATTTCCACACCCGAGGGACGTTTCACTGGCATCACAACCTGGTATATTGATACAGAACGGCAGTTTAAGTAACTCCATGCGAGACCTCATTCTAAGTATCCCTAGTCAGCTTACCACCGGGAGCAAGCTTGGCGCGTCTGGTCGCATTGTAAAACCATTCCGTCGTATCATCTCGTGCGGTATGGGTGGCTCCTCGATTGCAGGGGAACTTCTCTCTATGGTACTGGATGATGTTATCGTGCATTGGGACTATGACATACCCGCAGGTGCCGATGAGCATGATCTGGTGGTGTGCACTTCCTGGTCAGGGACCACCGAAGAAACTATTTCTTCATATCACGCTGCGCGTGCGCGTGGCGCGCAACTATTAGTAATCACGTCGGGTGGTCAACTTGTCGATGTCGCACGGCGCGATGGCACAATGCTTATCGAGCTTCCCCACACCAACGATATCCCTCGAGTGAACGTTGGCCTCATGGTGGGTGCTCTCTTTGGAGCGCTTGGCATGGCCGATCAACTTCCCTCATCACTTGATGTAGCATCGCTTGAATCCGAGGGCACAGAGCTTGCCAAAAAGATTGGCAATCGGTCACTGGCGGTCTACGCTTCCTACCCGTGGCGCAAGCTCACGGGATTTTGGAAAATGGCATACTCCGAAACCACAAAACGCCATGTCATGGCAAATTGGTTTCCTTCGGGCGCACATAATGAAGTGGTTGGGTGGGAAGGGCCTTATCAGGATAGTATGGCGATTGTGTGTATTCGAGACCCCGAAGATGCCCCACGCTACGCAAAGAACTTTGATGCACTCCTTGCACTATTGGGCGCGAAAGGGTATACTGTGCATACTGTAGCGCTCTCAGGAGATACCATAATCGAGAAAGCGTTGAAGAGTTATCTTGTGTCACTTTGGACGAGCTATGCTGGAGCGATGTCGCTCGGAATTAATCCGCAGACTACAGAATTTCTAGACGACTTTAAGCGTTCAAAAGCGAAAGCGTGAAACACACCACACCGAGGGCGAATGGCGAAACTGGCAGACCTGCCTGCCGGCAGGCAGGCGCGCTACGTAGCTTTAAGACCAAGATATATGTATTTCGTGTACGTAATCAAAAGTGAACGAAAGGAATACATATACGTTGGCCTTACAAATAATTTAAACCGACGCATTGCTCAACACCAAAAAGGCAGCGAGTGTACCACTCGAGCATATAGACCGTATCGCGTGCTACTGACGGAATCATTTCCTACGCGAACTGAGGCCCGAAATCGAGAAAAATACTTAAAATCAGGGAGCGGAAAAGAATATTTGAAATCTGCATGGGCGAATGGCGAAACTGGCAGACGCGCTACGTTCAGAGCGTAGTGGGAGCAATCCCGTGGAGGTTCAAATCCTCTTTCGCCCACACTTGACCACTCTATATTCGGTTATCTCAAGGAGAGTGGCTGGTCAAGTGTCCTAAGGCCTGGCTACGCCAGGCGCGCAGGACTATAATTTTATAAAAAATATACTAACTACTAACTTACAGTCCTGACGACAAGCTCTTCTGCTTGGTGTCAACGACATACTGACCTCATATGGCAGACAATTCAGAATCACCCGTATCAAAACCCAGTGGATTTGGAGCTGGCCTCGAACCAACCACAACTTCTGCACCCACGGCAACGCTCACTGCAGCTCCTCAAAAAAAAGAGCCCATCGCACAGCGCGCCTACCACGCAGGCGGACAACCTCCTCGTGGTGGTAATCGCTTCCATCACCAGCGTAGACCCGGTGGACCGCCCCCTCACCACTCGCCACAGCAAGGACAACCAACTTCAGAGCACAGAGCGACCACCGAGCAATCAACAGCCTCCAGCGAGAGTGGTGGCGCGCGACGCAAACGCGACCGCCGTCTTGGCATGCCTCGCAAAAAACTTTCCAGCCAGCGCCGTTTGATGCCCACACAACTCCACGAGGGTCGCATTGGCGCACCCAAAGAACTAGGTGAATCCGCTGGCGACAATACCCTCAAGGTCGTTGCATTGGGTGGTTTGGGAGAAATCGGAAAGAACTGCTATATGCTCGAGTACAAAGACGACATCATCCTCATTGATGTAGGCATTAAATTTCCTGACGAGTCTATGCCCGGTATTGATTTTATTATTCCCAACGTCGGCTACCTCGACGGCAAACTCGACCGTATCCGTGGACTCATCCTCACTCACGGTCACATGGACCACGTAGGCGCGGTTCCTTACCTGCAAACCAAGCTGGGTAATCCTGACATTTACACCGCAGAGCTGACCAAAAATTTGGTGCTCAAGCGTCACAGCGAATTCCCACAACTCCCCAAGCTTCCGATTCATGTGGTCAAAGATGGCGACATCGTCCAGATGGGCGATTACTTCAAGGTGGAATTCTTCCACATGAACCACAACATTCCAGATGACTTGGGTGCATTTATCGAAACTCCCGCAGGAAACTTCATTCACACCGCTGACTTTAAGTTTGACCCAACTCCTATCAACGACAAGCCGGTTGACTTGATGAAACTGCGTTCATTTGGTGACCGTGGCGTCCTCGCACTCATGGTAGACTCCACCGATGCTGAACGCCCCGGACACTCGGTATCCGAGCAAACCATCTATGAGAATATGGACCTCATCTTCAAGGATGCCACGGGTATGCTCATCGTGGGAACGTTTAGCTCGATGATTAACCGCATGCAACAGCTGGTCCAGCTCTCCGAAAAATACGGACGCAAGGTTATTTTTGATGGCTATTCGCTCAAGAGCAACGTCGAAATTGCCAAAGAGATGGGCTACATCAAGATGCAAAAGGGCACGCAAATCTCGATGGAGCAGATTAAGGACTATCCTCGCGAGCACATCACGGTCATCGCCACAGGCGCCATGGGACAAGAGGGCGCTTCGCTTATGCGTATCGTCAACGGCGAACATCGCCACATTCAGATGCAGAGAAAAGATACGGTTATCTTTTCGAGTTCGGTCATTCCGGGCAATGAACGCTCCGTGCAGTACCTCAAAGACATGCTCTACCGCGCGGGTGTGAAAGTGTACCACTACGCCATGATGGACATCCACGCAGGTGGTCACGCGCGCCAAGAAGATCTCAAAGAGATTATGTTGCTCACACGTCCAAAGTTCCTCATTCCGCACCACGGCCAGTACAGTATGATGGTATCCAATGGTGAGCTTGGTAAAGGCGTCGGTATCCCCGAAGAAAACATCATCATCGCCGACAACGGACAGATTATTCACCTTACGCCAGATACGTGGTGGTTTGATAAGAAAGTCGCACCGTCCAATCTCATCATGGTTGATGGATTGGGTATCGGTGACGTCGGCAATGTGGTGCTCCGCGACCGCCAAGCGCTCGCCGAAGATGGCATGTTCACCATCATCTGCGTGGTAGAGCCAAAGACTGGCCGCATGCGCGCAAGCCCCGACATCATCAGTCGTGGATTTATCTATCTCAAAGAGCAGAAAGAATTACTCATGCAGGTACGCAAGCGCGTCCGCTCGATTGTCGAAGGTGAAAAAGCACGTCCGCTCAACCTCGCCTACCTCAAAGATGAAATTCGCGACGACATCGGCCAGTTCCTCTTCCAAAAAACCGAGCGTCGTCCCATGATTCTGCCGGTGATTATTGAAGTGTAGAGTCTGGAGGGGCCTCCGCTCCCGCAAAACCACATCCTCCTCGCAAACACATGACCCGACTCGTCAGTGAGCATTGGAGTGGCATCCTGCTCACATCTGGGGAAGCATCCGAATCTCCGCATTCCAACGGCTCACTGCGTGAGCCGTTGTCAGTGCTCCGGTCATGCGCCTGCCTGCCGGCAGGCAGGGATGCTCCCCGATGTTTAGCAACGAATGCCATCTATCTGTGCTCACCCGCATACTATGACTCGATGGATCATGTGTTTGCGAGGGGATGTGTAGAGAAATGTGCGAGGGCGGAGTCGGAGGTGTGGAGAGGGAGGCGAATACAGCGGACCATTGACGTTTTCTGAAAATAATGTAAATATATGCTATCTTTTACAAAGGAGGATTCATGACAGAATCACTCAATGCAGTCGCAGAATTCGAACTGCTCACCCACCAAGGAAGAGCACAAATTGAACGGCTTGAAGTCGAACTAGCCGAAGCAGCAAAAGAAGCGGAATACATCTACCATGCGCACGGACAACTCAGCAAACACGTGGGCAATTTGGGTGATGTATGGCGCTCCGTTCGTCGCGCGCGCTCGCGAGAACAAGAAATTCGCGAGCGACTTAACGCTATCCGCCATCTCCACTCCCTCGTGGAAGCAAGGGCTGATTCATTTTGCAAACGATGCAAAGGAACGAAACTCATGAAGGTTTGTAGGGACAATGAAGTCTACGAACTACGCCCCTGCACCATCTGCGACGGCACTGGACTCGCGCTCGCACAAAAAACTGAAACGGGAGGGCACCATGCCTGAAACAGCAGTCGACGCACGCTACCGATGGCAGAGTCTTCGAAAAAAACTCGAACGTCTCTTGCTTCACGAAACGGAAGATTACTCGGATGCAAAAACTATCGTGGAAGCATTCGATTCGCTTGAAAACTCTGATGAAACACTGAACATCATCCTCACAGAAGATGAGGATGATCTTTTACGCCAAACGGTTGAATATGCACGAGCACAACTCCCGGATCTCTCGCTTGGGCTTAATCTCTCGAACAAGTTGAAAGATGAGGCATTTCTCATGGAGATGAAGTTCACCTGCAAGACGTGTGATGGTAGGCGCGATCATATCCATCACACCAAACAGATGACTCAAGAGTTTATCGAGTGCTCATCCTGCAATGGAACAGGCGCTGTACTGTAGCGTTCCGCAAACCACCCGCTTCATTGGCGCGGTGGTTTTTTTCTTGCAAAGGAAAAGGCGCTCGTGTGAGCGCCCGTGCGATTACCACTGAACCGCCAAACACCATGCGGCCTGCTGTTCTTCGTGTTCGGGGTCCTGCCAGCTCCGGATACTAGAATATACAACAGTGTCTTCAAGACGGATAGTCGCTTTCACCTGGTCGAGAAGATCAGGATAGGGAAACGCGGATTCGAGTTGCGATTTTCTACCTGCCTCAACTTCGAAAAAGATTCTTCCGCCAATAGAACTGCACGCATCTGAATTCCGCAAACTTCTAATCCACTCAATAATCTCCTCGGGAGTTAGGTCGTCCGCACCTCGCACAACGAGCTCGATAACTTTCATGTTTTCCTTCTCATTTTCTATGAACCCGCACGCCATCATTACGCAGGGTGTCAGTAACCATATGATATATCATATTTTTACTTTAGTCAATATACCCGTGACTCAATTTGCATCGTATAATTGAATCATGATTCGTATCTTTAGTGGCATGCGCCCCAGCGGAAAACTCCACCTGGGTAATTACATCGGTGCCATGAAAAACTGGATTGACCTGCAAGACTCGGCAGAACTTGCCGTCTATGGTGTTGTTGACCTGCATGCCATCACCACACCGTATGAACCGGCATCATTTCAAACACAGATTGACGATGTCATCCTCGATTATCTTGCCGCGGGAATAAATCCAGAAAAGTCTCTGCTCGTTCGCCAATCGCGCATCCCCCAGCACACCCAATTGATGTGGCTCCTCTCTACCATCACCCCGCTCGGCTGGCTGGAGCGTCTCCCCAACTGGAGAGAAAAGGTAGAACAAGTCGAAGAACTTGGCGACAAAGGAAAGAGCTACCAAAACAATCTTGGACTCCTCGCGTATCCCGTGCTGATGGCAGCGGATATTTTACTCTATAAAGCTGACCTCGTCCCCGTTGGCGAAGATCAAATCGTCCACATCGAGCTGGCCAATGAGCTGGGCAGTAAATTCAATCACCTCTTTGGTGACACTTTCCCGAAAGTAAAACCGCATCTTGCCACCGGTGCGCGTATTATGAGTTTGCAAGACCCCACCAAAAAGATGTCCAAAACGGGTGATGAGGGTATCGCGCTGACCGATGATGCCGATACTGTGCGCGGCAAAATTAAGCGCGCGGTCACTGATTCCGAAAGCGACGTGCGCTTTGATATCGTCACCAAACCCGCGATTTCAAACCTGCTCACCCTCTTTTCTGTGTTGAGTGGCACCCCCATCGCAGACCTTGAGTCGCGTTACAGTGGCGCCACCTATTCGAGCTTCAAGGGTGAGCTTGCCGATGCTGTGGTGGCCTTTTTGGAGCCCCTGCAGGCACGGCGCGCGACACTCGTTGCCAACCCAAGGCATGTTCAGGAAATATTGACAACTTCAGAAGAAAGGGCTAAAACTATTGCATCGAAGAATCTCGATGAGGTATTGAACCGCATGGGACTTCGATAAACCCGAAAGGAGTACGTATGCCACAAATAGAGCATTCCGAGGGCAATATGTCATCGTCTTTGCATCAAGCTCTCATCACCGACGTATTCACGATGTAAGCCGCCAGCCCTCGCGACAGGAGCATCGTTTCCACCGACATCCGCATCGTCCATGTAACCATCGAGTATAAGGTGAGGCCTTCCCAGCCACCGGCACCAAGACCAATCGCCGATCCTCGGAACCGCACTCTGATGGACGCGGTTTGTGATGCTGCCAAGATTACCCATCAAACTGGCGGTTGTGAGAGTGATACTGAATTTCGTGATGATTCTTGGGGCGTCTAACCGATTTGCCCCCGCACCTCCTTGATTACCCGATCGAGGAGGTTTTTTCCTTTCGTTTTGTCTCTACAAAACGAAAGGAGGCAGAATCGCGGCCCGTAGGGCAAAAACGATTCTGAGTTACTCTAACTATCGGCCGTCAGGCCGTATGAGCTGATAAACTTCGCTAACCACTTGATCAAGCAAGTCCTTAAATGATGCTTCAAAAACTAAGCGCACCAGCGCTTCGGTATTGGATTGGCGAATATTAAACCACCACTCCTCAAATTCCACCGTCAGCCCATCGGTGCGGTCCTGCGTTGCTTCGCTGTAGTGCTGAGCAAGTTTTTCGATGAGTGCGCTTGCGTGTTTTTGGTCACGCACAGGAATAGAAATCTCATCGCTCTTGAAATGCGTGCGGTACGGTGCCACGAGCTCCGAAAGGGAGCGCCCGCTTTTCTTTACCAGCTGATACAGTCGCAACGTGGTAAGCTCGGGCGATTCCATACCGCCAAACTGTCGCCAGTAGTAGTGCCCGCTCAACTCGCCACCAAATTCAGCGTTTGTTATGTGCATCGCTTCGGTAATCGCCAACCGCCCCACCTTCGAAATCGTAAACGGCACCGAACGGGCCTCCAAACGCTGACGCACCACGCGAGAAAAGCGTAAATCAAAAACGAGTGGCGACAGCGCGAGCTGTTCGGCAAGCAGTAAGAACACAAAATCAGCGGGAATCTGCACGCCATCCTCAAAAAACGCAACGCGGTCGCCATCGGTATCAAAACGAATCCCAAAGCGTGCATCGGGAGCGATGGGTCCGCACCGTGCCAACACCGCGCGCACCGCATCGGGACCATCAACCGCCATAGCAAGCTCGGTGCCTCCCTGCCATCCCGAAGCATACGAAACCGCGGCACTATACCCATCAGCGATAGCGCGATACTCAACACTTCCTTTGGTATTTCCCTCGCTCTGGTGACCATCAAATATCTGTCGCACTACCGCACCACCCACTACTTCGAGATTTTCGCCACGCGATGCTATCACCTTAAATCCATTATCTGTCAGCGCATTGTGAGATGCCGTAACCATAATACCCCCCACCGCTCCCAGCGAACGAATCGCCCAATAAAATTGTGGCGTTGACAGCACGCCCACATCAATCACATCGGCACCTCCGTACACCGCGCCATCAATGCACGCATACGCCAACTCATCGCTGGTCGCACGGCTATCACGCCCGATTACAATCGTTCCAGCCTTGAGCCACTGCACCACGCGACTGGCGAGCCGTTGCGCAAATGTCGAATCAAAATCACCAGGATACGCTCCCCGCACATCGTATGCTCGAAAAATTTCTTTGCTAAACGTTGCCATCGCAGTGCATTCATTATATCACGATGTAGCTCTCTATTTTTTGTACAAAAAAAGTGCCCCTATACCATTTCTTGTTTTCAAACCGATTTATAGTACAATTCAAGGATGTCTTTGCTAATGAAACCGGTCCGAATTGCAATAGCATTAGTACTTCCTGAATCAGTAGCTATAAGTCTTACCAAAATCCAAAAAGAGCACTCCTTGCCTCCATGGAGTCCTAAGATCGACTTACACATAACATTGGTATCTCCATTCACAACGCACCATACGGTAGACATGATAGTAGGACGTATGGCGCTTATAGCGAAAAACCGAAAAAGCTTTCACGTTATTCTTGACGGACTTGGTCGTTTCGACAACGAAGAATCTTTTATCTTTGCTCAAGTTACACCAAATGAACACCTAAAAAGACTCGCCGATGATGCAATGGCGCCGTTACTCGATGTCCGTCAACACCGCAGCCGTCCATTCGTCCCGCATGTCACTTTAGCCGCTGCGGCTTCCCGCCAGACAGTTGACGGCTACTTTAAACGGCTAGTAGGTACCGCTATACACGAGGAGTTCACTTGCGACAGATTTGCCCTCTTACAGCTTGATGAGACTGCCAAATCTTGGAAGGTGGCCAACGAATTCATCTTTAATTAACTACTATGTCTCTTTCTATCCGCATGGTGCGAACACTATACGACATGCTAATGATACTCTAGGCTCGAAAGTAATCCCCTTTTCTTTCATCATAAGACTCCCTCCACCACAGACCTGCCTTGCCCTTCCGAAGCTCAAAGAGCGGAGGAGGGACCCCTTTTCTGCGCCTTAGATAATTCAACGGCTTCCCGTTCGGCGGACCTCAGGGATTTCCTTCGGTCACACATCATTGGCGTCAACGGCTCACAGCATGAGCCGTTGAATATTATGAGCCGTTGAGTTTCCAACCAATGTGACACGCCCCAGCTCCCCCCGACAACTCTTGACGTGGGGATAGCGGGTATGGTAGTATCTAGGTACTATACGTGAAAGGCGTCCTACATGGGCGCCTTTCTCTATTGTTCCTCCCATTTCAGTATGTTTCTGAGGTATTCGAAATCTTTATCCACAGGTCTTGCATTTTTAATACTTACCTGGTAATATCTATACAACCTGCCCGTGGATACGGGTCAACGATCCGCGAAGCCCAACTCTCACGAGTTGGGCTTTTGCCGTTTTTTACTGATATATTGCTTAATATCTTGCGCGTTCACCTTCACATCAGCGAGCTCTGCTAGCGCTCCTTGGATGCGTCCGCCTTTCACTAAAATCACCTTCTTCCCCTTACTCTTCAAATACCGTACTAAACCAACAAAGTCAGCATCAGACGAAAGGAGACAAAGAGTGTCATATGAATCCATCAAACGAATTGCATCAACGCTAATCTCTACATCAAAATTGCATTTAGGAATAACAATGAAACTTCCTGAAGCGTCGCTATTCACTACTCTTCGAGCACCCACAACATCTGTTGGGCTGAGATAGTGCCTAATTTTCTGAATCGGCTTTGTGAATACACGACTTTTCCCAAATATAGCTTTCGCAACCCCCATGAATGCGCCGGATCCAAAATTTGTTGGATTAAGTCCATAGTAAAATCGCATATCACTACAAAATAATGCCAGGAAATCGTGAAGTCCTTGTAGATCTATACTCAATCGCTGGTCAGGTGGTAACGTTGTACCATCATCCGATTGAGTGTCGCGTTCATACCAATAATTAACATTGCCAAAATCAATGAAAGCGAGAGTACGCGGAAACATCTCGGCCGAAATGCCAAGAGTTTCTCTAATATGTTTTTGTTTAAGGCCAAGTAGATCCATGCGAATATGTATACTACTTCAGGTTCATAATAACAAGAAATCCGCTACCTGCTTGCCTACGCTCGCCCGAGTTTAGGGCGTAAACGAACACCGAAGCGAGCCGTTGATTTCCGACCAATGTGACACTCCACATTCCCGAGGGCCGACCTCGGGAATGTGAATGAATATAGCGACTTGTCAATACTCGCCAAAACCCTATTTTAAGTGCATAATTGGCCAGAACTTCTCACGTTTGTCCAAGTTCAACCTGCCTGCCGGTAGGCAGGGGCGCCAGTCGAGCACAGTGAGCCGTACTCACAGTACGGCGAACGCGCACCACAGCGACAACGCAGAAATTGGGCAAACCCGCAGGGCGGCAAAGCCATTCATTCCATAATGGCGCCGCGTGAAAGTTCACCACACTATGGCACTATCCATCGGCATCGTAGGACTACCCAACGTCGGCAAGTCGACGCTCTTTAAGGCGGTTACTAATAAGCAGGTAGATATTCAAAACTACCCCTTTACCACCATTGAACCCAATGTGGGTGTAGTTGAGGTGCCCGATGAGCGTGTCGAGAAGCTCGCCGAGCTCTCGAAATCCGCAAAAAAGATTCATGCGACCATCGAATTTATCGACATCGCTGGCCTCGTGAAAGGCGCCTCGCAAGGTGAGGGGTTGGGCAACAAATTTCTTGCCAATATTCGCGAGGTAGACGCGATTGCGCAGGTGATTCGCGTCTTCGATGCGGGCGATATCATCCATGTACACGACACCGTCGACCCCGTGCGTGACATCGGCATCATCAATGCTGAACTCATCATCGCCGACCTCGATACCGTCACCAAGCGTTTGGCAACCACCGAAGCAAAAGCGCGCAACGATAAAGACGCGCGCGCGCAAATCCCCCAGCTCCAAAAAATTGCCGAAGCACTCCAGCGCGGTACGCTCGCCAGTCAACTGGAACTCTCCGACGACGAACTCGCGCTCACCAAAGAACTAAGTTTGCTAACAGCAAAGAAATTTATTTATGTCATCAATGTGTCCGATTCCCAGCTTATCGCGCAGTGGACACCATCTGCCGAACTTATATCCGCAATGGGTGGTGCCGAGTATGTAGCCATGTGCAATAAGCTCGAGCTTGAGCTGTCCGAACTTTTGCCAACGGAAAAAAATGAATACATGGGATTGCTTGCCCTTCCGAAGCCTGGCGTAGGAGGGCCCGAGAGTGGACTGGATCGCCTCATCCGAGAGGCATACCACACGCTGGGCCTGCATTCATTTCTCACCACTGGTCCCGATGAAACGCGCGCATGGACCTGCCACCAAGGCGACCTGATGCCCCGCGCATCGCGCGCCATTCACACCGATTTTGAGCGGCTTTTTATTCGCGCTGAAGTCATCAATTGGAAAACACTTCTCGAAGCAGGTGGCTATGGCGTCGCACGTCAGAATGGTCAAGTGCGCGTAGTTGGTAAAGACTACGTCGTCCAAGACGGGGACGTGGTTGAAGTGCTAGTCGGAAAATAATAAAGAAAAAACCCACCGAAGTGGGTCCTGCGAGACGGGATGGAACTACTGCTGAAACCCGCCCTTAATCGGTGGAAGCGAGCAGATGTGGGACTCGAGAAACTCGATTCGACGAATTTGCCAAACGACTCCCATAACAAGGTGAATGGAAAGGACGCCCAGTCCAGATAATCCGTAGATTGCTAACGCGGTCATGCGAGGTACTGACAACAAAGCCGTACCAATGAGGACTAGCGACGACACGAGCCCAAAGATGGTAAGAGACAAGCTAATTCGATTCATCGGTGCACCCTCCTTGGATGCTGGATAGTAGTATATAGTGTGCTTTAAATTTGTCAAGAAGAAGACCCGCCGAAGCGGGCCTGGGGATCACTCTATGTCAGTACGTTGTGTAAGCCGCGATTTCCGTACATTTGCTTGGGGAAACTCTCGGGTTTCGCATCGGTCTTAAAGAACTTCTGGAGAACCATTGCATGGATGGCTACCAAGCAAAGAAATGCTGAAAACGCATAGAATGCGACCATCCCGACATTGGGATTTGGGCCCCATGCCTGGAAAAACGCAACGGAAGCGAACAGGACTGACAGAATGAGAAGAACAAATGCCTTTGACTTCATCGGTGCACCCTCCTTGGATGCTGAAAGCACTATATCATATGTGTTTATGATGTCAATGTTATTCCCTATACCTCTGTCGCCGACCCGGCACGACCCAGCCGAGGAGGGGCCCTCGAGTAGGTAGGAGCGGGCATAGTATATGCAGTGGGCACGAAATTTAATTTTGCGTATTATGGTCAAGCATATTGTAAGAAAAATGCCCTGGCTTTTGGCCAAGGCACTGCGTGAAGGTAGCTTCTAGAGCGATCCCAGTAAGGGGGACAGCGAGTTCTCGTGTCGCCAGACCCGCATCGCAACTTCGCCGATGTCCAGATCGAATTTCACTCCCATGAGACCTTTGTCCCAGAGTGGCTGGAGAACATCGTGTCCAATACCGGTCCGTTGGCAGTCATGGAGAGTGGCAATCGCCTCTCTGAACGACACTTCGAACTCCTGCATGACCAACTGATTGCGCAGCTGGAGAGATTGGACTTGAATGACTCCGTCCAACGGGGATGGAACGTCCAAGCTCCGTATCGATTTCTCGCATGCACGCAACTTCTTGCGTAGCGACCGGATCAGCTTACGCTGTGGGTGCGAGAAGTGACGATATTTCCACCGATCTCGGACCAAATCCATACTGGCGAAGAGAAACTCGAATGGGATCGAGATAAGCCAGAGAAGCCCAACAACGAGTACGGCTGTCACGGCGAGTAGAGAGAACAATGTATAATCCCACCACTTACACAGCGCTTGTGAACGAATAGACATGACTCACCTCCAGATAATTTACAACGTGAATGCTGAACAAAAAGTACGCGCATCCTCCTTGGATGCGGACGCAATATATCACATACCAACAAGCTGTCAATACTCCCTACGCCCACTCGCTCGGAGTACACACCCCTCCCTCTCGTTCCGACCCGCACGACCCATGCCCAGGAGGGAAGCAGACAAACCAGCTGCGCTAGGTGCGAAATCCTATTTTGAGCACCGTAGCAGATGGAAAGGATGCTGACTGACTGGGCTGGTGAGGACCAGAGGACAGAGAGGGAGGGGTGGGAACAAAGAGCAAGTGCGAGCGAGATGTTTGACAAAAAGGACTATTTTGTTATCATATCGAACGTACAAACCATGCTCCTTCGGGAGCAAAACCGCCCGCCATTGACTCCCCTAGAGCCACGGCGAGGCGCCATCCACATGGAAGAATCCCGCAACTACGAGTTTGCGTACCACGTCACCGCCCTGCTCGATGAAGCAAAAATCCCATCGATTCATCAGGAAGTGGAGCAACTCATTCAGAAAAACGGAGGCGTTATCACCTCCTCGCAGCAGCCAGAGCGTCGCAAATTGTCGTATGCGATTAAGCACCAAACCCAGAGCTTTTTTGCATGGGTTGTGTTCTCAACCGATAGTGATACGCTATTGCCTGAACTCGATGAGTGGGCGCGCCTGCACACCGAAATCTTGCGCCATGTCACGCTAAAGCTCGAACACGAATCCGATAAGCGCGCCATCAAGCAAGCAGAGCACCTAGAACGCAAAGCGGCAAAAATCGCTCGCGAAGGTGCGGCGGTAAAGAAAGTGACGGCCGAGAAGCCAGCTGAAAACACTGGCAAGCTCGAAAAGCAGATTGAAGATGTGATTGGAAATCTATAAAAAGAGATACTGGTAACCAGCAATTAGTAATTGGCGGAAAAACGCAAATTACTAATATCGAATTACCAATTACTCCATTGAATTTAAACAAAGTATTCCTTCTCGGTCGGCTCACGCAGGACCCAGAGACGCGTTCCACCCCCGGTGGGCAGTCAGTTACCACGGTAAAACTTGCAACAAATCGCGTGTGGAACGATCAGGTAACCCATCAGAAGCGCGAAGCGACAGAATTTCACACCATCGTGTGCTGGGGACGTCTGGGAGAAATCTGCGGACAGTACCTCAAAAAAGGTGGCCTCGCATTTTTTGAGGGTCGCATGCAAACCCGCAGTTGGGATGATAAGACCTCGGGACAGAAGCGCTACGCGACGGAAGTCGTCGCCGAAAATATGCAAATCGGTCCCCGCCCCCAAGGCGCACCGTATCAGTCGAACACTCCAGTCGCAGACATTCGTCGCTCATCGGCACCAGTAGTCAACCGCAGTGTTGAGCCAGAGATTCCCGTCATCAACGAAGATGTGCTCACGGTTTCCGGTATGGAAGACGAACCCAAGCCCATTAACGACGCTGACTTACCATTTTGACCAGTCCAGCGAGGACTGGGAACCCTCAGCCCAGTAGGGCGTAGGGTTACAATTATTCTTAATTACTATCTAATGAAACGAACCATTCTACACGGAGAGAACCTAATCAAAGTAGACTACAAAGATGTAGCTTTCCTGCGAAAGTTTGTCACCTCCGAGTTCAAAATTAAAGCAGCCGCACGCACGAACCTTTCAGACAAAGACCAGCGTCGCGTCGCCAATGCCATCAAAGTTGCACGATTTATGGCGTTGATGCCGTATACTCGCAACCAGACGGTGAAAAAGATATAACGAATCGGACTTGTATTGTACCCCGATGAATATATACTGATTATATGTTGGAAAACGAATTCAAATACTTTCTGAAGAATAAGGATGTTTTACTCCAGAAGTATAAGGGCAAATATATTGTAATACGCGATAACTCTATTATCGGTTCTTACGATACCGAAATTGAAGCTTACAATGAAACGCAGAAGAAATATGCTCTCGGGTCATTTCTTATCCAACCCTGTGCAGACGACGCGGAATCTCTCTCGCAGACCTATCATTCCCGCGTCTTATTCAAATGACCGTTATTAGTGCGTTCACGCGTAAGTATGCTGAACTTGCGCGTGTCTTAGATACTTCGATACAAATAACGGCGCCTCGAGCCAACGGACATACTAACTCTGAAAGCCCAGTGTTTTTTAAAGCAATCTGGGATACCGGAGCAACAAACTCTGTAATTTCAGATGTTGTAGTTAAGGCGCTCAATCTTCTTCCAATAGGTAAAGTTGAAGTTCATACAGCAGGGGGCTCTCTAACTGCTAATGTCTATTTAGTGAACATAACACTCCCAAATAATATAACGGTTCCAAATGTTCGAGTTTCGGAGGGTATCATTCAAGGATCAGAAATGCTAATTGGTATGGACATTATCAGTTTAGGCGATTTTTCAGTTACAAATATGAATGGGCGAACCACTATGTCATTTCGAGTTCCATCATGCTCAGAAATTGACTACGTGCGCGATGTGAATAACGCTCAACTCCCCCGTACTGAGAGGAGACGTCTAGAAAAGGAAGCTGGGAAAGTTAAGAAAGTACTTGATAGTACCTGAGCCCCTTTCCCTCATCTGGACCGTCAGATTCAAGCGGGATTCAAGGCGTCGGCGAGGACCGAACCGAGACGTATAGGATATACGTTGAGGGAGGACCGGAGCCGATAACGCAGAAGACCGCCGAATGTGGCGGTCCTAAGCGAGCAATAGCGGCACAAGACGAAGTCGTGCCAACTATTGCAAGCGACTACCGCTTGAAGATCTTCGGACCCATCTCACCTTTCAGCGGAGCGGCATCAGCCACCGCTGAAGCGGCGTAGATTTTGGTGCGGATTTCTTTTTCGAGCTTTGGATTTTCCTTGAGGAAGTTGCGGGCGCCTTCCATGCCTTGACCGAGCTTCTCATTATTGTAGGAATACCAACTTCCCTGCTTCTCTACCACGCCAAACTGAATACCTGCATTAATGGTGTCGGCGTGACCCGAGATGCCCTCGTTGTACAAAATATCGAATTCACAGGTGCGAAATGGCGCGGCAACTTTGTTTTTAACAATTTTAATCTTGATGCGATTGCCCACGATTTTCTCGCCCGATTGAATCTGCGCACTACGGCGAATTTCGATGCGTACTGAAGAGTAAAACTTGAGCGCCAGACCACCAGTCGTGGTTTCAGGGTTGCCAAACATCACGCCAATCTTCATACGAATTTGGTTGATGAACAGCACCGTGGTGTTGGTTTTGGACACAATACCCGTGAGCTTGCGCAGTGCGTGGCTCATCAGGCGCGCCTGAAGCCCTACGTGCTGTTGGTCCATTTCGCCTTCAATTTCTGCGCGTGGCGTGAGCGCGGCAACCGAATCAATAACAATAAGCGAGATACCGCCAGACTTCACAAGTGTCTCAACGATTTCGAGTGCTTGCTCACCATTGTCTGGTTGCGAGATGAGAAGGTCTTGAATCTGTACCCCAATCTTCTTTGCGTATTCTGGATCTAGCGCGTGCTCGGCATCCACGTACGCAGCGATACCACCCATTTTCTGCACCGATGCCACCAAATGCAAGGCGAGTGTCGTCTTCCCTGATGACTCTGGCCCATACACCTCCACCACACGGCCACGAGGCACACCGCCGACCCCCAGTGCGATATCCAGCGAGATAGAACCCGTCGGAATAACATCTACATCCACCCGACGTCCATCGCCCAGCTTCATAATACTGCCCTCGCCGTACTTTTCTTGAATCTCACGAATTGCCAGTGAGACGTTTTTGTTCTCGCTCATTTCTACAGGTGCCTTTTTTTCTTCTTTCTTTGCCATATGGGTATAAGTGATTAGTTGTGATAGCATAGCAAGCTCGCAAAAACGTGCAACAAAGAAAAGACCCCCCGTCCTAGGACGGGGGGAATACGACATCAACGGTGCGGTAAAAGCGACGCTTGGTCTTTGTAGTAAAGAGTATCCTGCGCTGGAAGCTCATCTCGATGGTTGATACAACCATGGTTCCTTTATGCATCTCTTGCGTAATGGTAACCTTTGTCCAATAGACATCGTAGAGAAGTGAACGGAAGGGAGTCGCTATATGCCCCTCGACTCGCGCGATGGTATATGACTTTGAATCAACGAGCACGGTTCCCACTGAAGTGGAAAACATTTTGCGCTCCATGTCATCACTCTCGTCCGTTTGATTTGGCTTCGGAGCAAACGAGAGGTGCCAACACTTGTGCTCCCCGCACAGTACTTCGGCTGGCTCGATGAGAAAAAACTCGAATCGTGCAAGCAGCGCCGGCTCGAGAAAAAACGGCAAAAGTTTAGATTTCTCGATGACTGACTCGCCGTCGCGCAGAATCTTTCGCTGAAGAACTTGCGCTCCATCACCCCACACCTGATACCGTTCACGGTGCTCCACCTTGGACTTGAGCGGGTTACTGATATCCTCATCGGTACGTTCTTTTATCCACGAGGCACCCTGAATCTGACGCTTGGAATCAATCGCGAGTCGCTCGAACATCCTGGCGCGAATGTGCTCAATGTCCGGCTGTTGGGGCGCCTGCATGGTCGCCTGCAACACCATAAGTAGCAGTATTTGCACTGTTGGCCTCCTTAGTGGTTAATGTACGAAAACCCTATTATACCATATCTTTCTATTAGCGTATAGAGAAGCTATTTGACTTTATACGATAAGTATGCTATGATTAATCTCTGCTACTCATGGTGAGTAGTTGAAAGGAGAATCCACATGAAGGCTCGCATGGCGCGCCTCAAGCGCAACGGCAACACGCTCGGCAACGGCTGGGCGTCCAAGCAGGTCGCCCGTCGCAAGGGGCGACGTAAGAAGCATTCGTATTCGTCGTAAGTGGGGGGTTACAAGACGTAGCCCAAAGGGGGGCCCCGTGGCTCCCCTTTTTTAATACCTCTCTTTTATAATGCCCTCTTGAAACCACGCGTTCCTTGTTACTTCGTTCGCGAGAGGCGTTTTTCAAAGGAACCCAGCACCGCCAGCACTAAGTAAGCGATAATAGCCGTCAAAATCGCCTCTCGGAAAAATCCAAGTCCTGTAGCGATACCAACCGCAGCAACCACCCACAGAGAAGCGGCGGTCGTGGTACCGACGATACGATCATCGAAGCGCAAGATAGTACCGGCACCGATAAAACCGATACCGACGATGATGTTTGCGACGATGTGATAATCATAACCCTGAACACCTCCGAGCGAAGGAAGGGTCTCGTAGAGCTTGAGTGAAATCACCGTAAACAGTGCCGAACCCAGTGCAACGAGTGTGTGCGTGCGCAAGCCCGCAATCTTTCCCCATCGCTCACGCTCCATACCGATGATGGCACCCAGTAGAGTTGCGAGCAATAAGCGAGAAACTATTACCCACTCCTGTGGCGAGATAAGCGTTGAGAGAAAGTCCATATCACTTACCTTATACCCTGCGGAGCATACCCGCAAGACAAACCTGTCGATTACTCGCGCAGTCACTCCATTCACACCTCCATCCTCTCTCCTACCCCTAAGCACCTCTCTCTGTCAGTTCGCATAGAGTACTGCAGTCTGTCCGCATCACGGCCGAAGCATCCGAATCCCTGCCCGCCTCGACTTGCGTCTAGGCAAGGCAGGCAGGTCCGCATTTCAGCGGCTCATCAGATGAGCCGTTGTCGGTGCTCCGGTCATGCGCCTGCCTGCCGGCAGGCAGGGATGCTCGGCGATACGGACGACCTGCCTCGACTTGCGTCTCGGCAAGGCGGGCGACTGCGATTTGTATGTGCGAACCCGCATACTATACAGAGAGAGGTACTAGGCGTACTCGACGGATGTCGTAGGGAAACCGAACAGTTCTCGCCTATACCTCTGTCGCCGACCCGCACGACCCAGCCGAGGAGGGAGGCGGGTAAGCAACGGCAATCAGGTCGCCCACTCCATTTGGGCGCCGAAAGCCGTATGCGCAGACCCGCCGACTGACGTCGGCGGGAGGAGGACCAGAGGCGACGGAGGTGTAGGAGAGAAATGTGAGGTTTCGAGTTCTATGCCTTGCGTAAGTTGACGAAGAGCATTTTTTGTTATATTATTATGATATGCGTATTCAGAAGTATCTCTCCGAACAAGGCGTCTGCTCGCGTCGTGAAGCAGAAGACCTCATCAAGCGCGGGTTGGTTGCCCTCAATGGCGTTGTGGTGCGCGAAATGGGCGTTCAGATGATTCCCGGAAAAGACAAAGTGACTGTGCTCCCCTTCGGACAACGCGAAATTTCTCAAAAACAATCCATTATTTTTTATAAACCCCGCGGTATCACTTCCTCACGTATTAAAAGTGAAGGAACAACCGTCTACGAGCTACTCCCGCAATTCGAAGACCTCGATATTGTTGGACGTTTAGACAAAGCAAGTGAAGGATTACTCCTGCTCTCCAATGATGGCGTGATTGCAAAAGCGGTCACCGGCGAGGCGCACGCGGTTGAGAAAGAATATGAAGTAACGGTGCGTGAAGATGTGAACGCAGGACGCCTCAAAAAACTCGAACCCGGTATTATTCTCGAAGATGGGCCGACACTTCCTTGCTTGACTCAACTGGTGGGACCTCATCGCTTTCGTATTATTATTCGCGAAGGACGCAAACATCAAATTCGTCGCATGTGCGAATTTCTCCACCTCACCGTAGTGCAATTGCGTCGCTTACGCATTGGCCCTATTACGCTGGGTGATCTAAAACCCGGCGCATTTCGCGCACTCACACCGTCTCAAATTGCCTCCCTCAAGGGACGCTAATCAGATACGTTCTTCGGCATCAGGAGTATCTGCGTGGATTCCCGACTCGACATTGAGCGTGGGGCCACCAATAGTTGCACCTTCGCGGTCTACATACACCTGACGAGGCTTGGCACCATCTCCGGGGCCAATGATGCCCCTGGATTCGAGAATATCGAGCATGCGTGCGGCGCGGGCATACCCAAGACCCATGCGACGCTGGAGTAGTGACGCTGACGCCTTCTGAAGCTCTATCACGAGCATCTTGGCTTCTTCGTAGCGTGCATCGTCAACATCATCGGAACCCGTAGAAAATCCTGACATACCTCCCTGCGCGATAGAGGGTTTATCAAACGATTCGGCGAGCTGATCGGTTTCTGCTTGGATGCCTAATTCTTCGGCTTGGTCTTTGATGAATTTCACAACTGCTTCAATTTCATGCATTGCAACGAATGGTCCCTGCAAGCGTTTAGGTTGCGCAGCATCAGAGCCAACAAAGAGCATATCGCCATTTCCGAGGAGCGACTCGGCACCATTGGTGTCGATGATGATACGCGAGTTGAGCTGGTTGGCCACGCGCAGTGCAATACGTGCATTCACGTTTGCTTTAATTAATCCCGTGAGCACGGATACTTCGGGTCGTTGCGTGGCCAATACCAAGTGAATGCCGACCGCACGCGCCATTTGCGCCAAACGCACAATGGCAGGTTCAACTTCTTTGCCATACGTCTTCATGAGGTCTGCCATTTCATCAATGACCACCACGATAAAGGGCATGATAGGGGTGTCTTTCTTTGAAGCCCACTCGTTGTATCCAACCACATCGCGAACTTTAGCTTCGGAAAGTCGCACGTAACGATGGTCCATTTCCATCACCAATTGCTTAAGCACAGGAGGAACTTTTTTGTTGTCCGTGATGACAGGCTTTAAGAGGTGCGGAATTCCATCGTACAAGGGAAGCTCAACGCGCTTGGGGTCTACCATAATAAATCGCAGCAGCTCTGGGCTATATTTGTACAACATCGATAAAATAACATCATGAATCATGACTGATTTTCCGGAGCCGGTCTGTCCTGCAATGACAATGTGTGGCATCTTATCGAGTCCAGCGAAAATTGGCTCGCCCGATACATCGCGACCCAAAGCGAGCGGAAGCATGTATTTGGATTTCTTGAACTCCTCATGCTCGAACATGTTGCGTAAGCCGACCAACGACACTTTTTTGTTCGGAACTTCAATACCCACCAGTGACTTGCCCGGTATTGGCGCCTCAATACGCAGCGGATGCGATGCCAAGGCGAGTGACAAGTCAGAGGTAAGGGTCGTGATGCGTGAAAGCTTCACGCCAACTGCAGGACGCATCGTATACTGGGTAACGGTTGGCCCAACTGACACCTCGCCCATTTCCACCTCAATACCGAAGTTTGCCAGCGTACGCTTGATGATGGCCGCAGACGCGTTGATATCGCCACTAGAGGCGTGGTCCTGATCTTCGCTCAAGAATTCTGTGGGAGGCGTGCGCCAGTTGCCCGACTTGAGTGCCTTGATAACAAATTCGCTCTGCTTTACGTCTTCTTTTAGTTTGGAAAGTTGCGCCGGAACCAGCATGGGGCGTTCATCGATAGGTTTGCCACCTAATTTCACCACGAGCTCTTTAATGTCATTCTCGGACATCTCTTTTTCTTTTGCGGCATCCTCTTCGGGGCTCGAGCTCATGAACAGTTCGTAAATTGGCACGTCGAGCGTGAGAAGCACGGAAACCACCACCAAACCAACTAGAATAACCATAGTTGCCCAGAAACCTAAGAACGTGAACAGTGGCCATCCCAACCCTAACCCGAGGTATCCACCCTGAATAAGGCGCCTGGCGCTATCTCCCTCGCCAATGCTGTAAAAAATACCCAAAACGGACAGCGAGAAGAGGAGTGTTCCAAATAATGCAGACTTTGCAACTTGGCGATGAATCGACTTAATAAACGCCACGCCTAACATGGTGAATGCGATGGGAACAATGAAGAATCCCCAGCCAAATAAGTTGCGGATAGTGAGATTAAAATAAACACCCGCACTCCCTGCCTTACCGACAAACGCCAAAATGCTCACAATGACAATGAGAAAACATAAAATACCCGCGATAGAGTTACGAGTTTCCTGTGAGATGCCCACCGAAAAACCGCCCCCACCATCTTCCTCGTCTTTTCTTCTGCTCTTTTTCTTTCCCTTGGCCACGTGAAATGCGTGTGATTACCCCTATAGTATAGCTCACTGCAAACAAAAAGACACCCCTCGCTTATTCTATACATGAGGGGTGTCTTTTTGTATTGTCTAGGAGAGCGATACGTCAGTCTTGGATTTGAGACCCGTTCCTGCGGGAATCAGACGACCAATAATAACATTTTCCTTGAGACCGCGAAGAATATCTTCTTTGCCAGCAATGGAAGATTCGATAAGCACCTTTGCCGTTTCCTGGAACGACGCCGAGGAAAGGAACGATTCAGTGGTCAACGATACTTTGGTGATACCCAAGACTTGCTGTTCGTACGTTGCCTCAATCTTGTTGGCATTGCGTGCATCGATGTTTGCCTGTTGCATCTTTCGCTTTTCGATAAGATCACCTGCCAACAGATCGGTGTCTCCTGGATCAACAACCTTCACGCGACTAAACATCTGACGCACGATAATTTCAACGTGCTTATCATTGATGGTGTCCCCGGTTGGGAAGTAAATTGCCTGTACCTCGCGAATAATGTAGCGCGCAACGATGTTCAGATCGGCGGTAGTAGCAAAGAGTTCCTTGAGATCCACATGACCCTCGCAGAGTCGCTGACCGCACGTCACCTTGTCTGCGAGCTGTACGGCAATGGCAATATTGGGAGATACGAGGTACTCACGCTTCTCTTGTGTTTCAGAATCCTCAATTATAATTGCCTTGTGCTTGCCACGTTCTTCGATTGCAAGCACGGTACCCTCAATTTCAGAAATGAGTGCTTTGAATTGCGGTGGACGAGCTTCGAAGATTTCTTCAACGCGCGGTAAGCCCATCGTGATGTCAGCGCCTCCGATCACACCTCCGGTGTGGAATGATTTCATGGTCAGCTGGGTACCTGGTTCACCGATTGCCTGTGCGGCAACGATGCCTACGGCCTCACCGACCTTCACCACTGCGTTCTTAGAGAGGTCATAACCGTAACACTTGCGGCAGATGCCACCCAATGACAAACAGGTAATTGCTGATGCAATACGAACGCGCTGCACACCAAGCTCCTGGATACGACGGGCGACTTCCTTGTCTATAATCTTGCCCTTCTTCACGAGAATCTCGCCATTATCGTCTTTTATGTCTTCGAGCACGGTGCGGCCACGAACACGCTTCGCAAATGATTCTCCGGAAAGTTTTCCGTCTTCTGCCCAGATATCATAGCCCTCTTTATCACCGCAATCTTCGTCAAGCACCACGATATCTTGCGCGGCATCAACGAGACGACGCGTGAGGTACCCAGCGGATGCAGTCTTGAGCGCGGTATCTACCAAACCCTTACGTGCACCGTGGCTTGAGATGAAGTATTCCAATGGTGCCAAACCTTCCTTGAACGAACTTTTTACTGGAAGCTCAATGAGTTCACCCGATGGGTTGGCGAAAATACCACGCATACCCAGCATCTGATTGAGCACTTCCCAGTTACCGCGACTCTTGGAGTCCACAATCATGAACATGGCACCCTTGGGGTCTAATCCCTTCTTAATTAAGACGGAGATTTTTGCTTTTGCGGCATTCCACGTTTCAATAGCTTTTGATTTGCGCTCGTACTCGGTCAACATACCGTCTTCGAAAAGTTTGCGGTTCGCTTCTACGACTGCATCGGCCTCTTTAATGACCTCGTGCTTTGCGTCAGGAGCAACGATATCTCCAATACTCAATGAAACGCCGGAGATTGTTGCATAACCAAAACCAAGCGTTGCAATACGGTTCAGGAAGTTGACGGTATCCTCTTCGCCATATTCGTCGAGAATACTTCCTTCGAGAATCTTCAGGTCGGTGGCGTTCATGACTTTATTGACGAACGGGTAGCCAGCGGGAATGTTGCTGTTGAAAATAATGCGACCCGCGGTAGTTTCAATAATTGCCGGTTCGGAAACCGTATCCTTGATGGGGCTCGTCTTCGTAATCGGCTCGGTTACTTCAAATGGCACCTTAATGACCGCGCGCAAATCAATGGCGTTGTTGTCATAGGCGAGCGTGACATCCGAGAACGAACCGAAGATTTTACCCTCACCCTTTGAGCCAGGCAACACGCTGGTGAGATAGTAGCAACCGAACACCATGTCCTGTTTTGGTGCAGCAACTGGCTCTCCGGTAGCAGGCTTCAAAATACCGTGCGTTGCAAGCATCAAGTCATGTGCTTCTTTCTGTGCTTCTTTGGTCAATGGCAAGTGCACGGCCATCTGGTCACCATCAAAGTCAGCGTTGAATGCCGATGTCGGCAGTGCAGGAAGCTGAATTGCCTTACCCTCAATGAGGATGGGGCGAAATGCCTGCACCGACAATCGGTGCAACGTAGGAGCACGGTTGAGGAGTACAAGCTTTCCTTCGATTTCCTCTTCCAGTGCGGTCCACACTTCAGGAAGTTCCTGCTCGATAAGACGGCTAGCGGATTTGATGTTGTGTGCCAATGCTTTGCGGATGAGGTTGCCAATGACGAATGGTTTAAAAAGCTCCAATGCCACACGCTTAGGTAAACCGCACTCTCCCATGCCCAACTTCGGACCGACCACGATAACCGAGCGACCCGAATAATCGACGCGCTTTCCCAGCAAGTTCTGACGGAAGCGTCCCTGCTTACCCTTGAGCATATCGGCGAGCGACTTGAGTGCGCGCTTCTGACCAGTGGTGGCAGCGGTCGTTGCTGAACCACGACGCATAGAGTTGTCGATGAGCGCGTCAACGGCTTCTTGCAACATACGCTTCTCGTTTTTCACGATAACTTCAGGCGCGTGCAACTCTAAGAGATGCTTGAGACGGTTATTGCGGTTGATAACGCGACGATAAAGGTCATTGAGATCCGAGGTAGCATAGCGTCCACCTTCTAACGGAACCATAGGACGAAGTGCGGGAGGAATGACCGGTAAAATGGTCATAATCATCCACTCGGGACGAACACCGGCGCGAATCATATTGCGCACTAGCTTCAAGCGGCGACTGGTTTTGCGTGCCTCCAACGGATTGGACTCATGCTTGTAGTCGGCTTCGATACTTTGCGCGAGCTCTTCGAGCTGAAGACCTTCGAGCAGGCGGCGGATTGCTTCTGCACCGATACCCGCCTCGAAGACTTCACCATACTTCATGGAAAGGTCGCGGTAGTCGAGCTCGGAGAGAATCTGATACTTGCGAAGATTTTTGAGGTTATTGCGCTCCTGGTCCTTCATATCTTTGAGCCCCTCAATCTCCTCTTCGTCGGTGGTGTTCTTGATGCGACTCTTAAATTCCGACTCAATGCGCTTCATCGCTTCAGTCTTCAGGTCATCGTTAACGCGCATCACCACATAGGATGCAAAGTAGATAACACGCTCGAGCTCGGGCAATGAAACAGCAAGAATTGCGGCGATCTTCGACGGCACCGCGCGCAAAAACCAAATGTGCGCTACCGGTGCGGCGAGCTTAATGTGGCCCATACGTTCGCGACGAACGATGGCGCGCGTAACTTCAACGCCACAACGGTCACAAATGATGCCTTTGTAGCGCACGCGCTTGTATTTTCCGCAGTAACACTCCCAATCCTTTGTTGGACCAAAGATTGCTTCGGAGAAAAGACCTTCGCGCTCTGCTTTTTGCGTGCGATAGTTGATAGTTTCTGGCTTGGTGACCTCGCCAAAGGACCAGCCGAGAATATCTTCTGGAGATGCGAGCTTAATCTTGACGGTGGTAAGAGGTTCCATGAGTGGGTGATAGTTAGCGCTCAATAAGCTCAATATTTAAGCCAAGCCCCTTAATTTCGGAGAGCAAGACTTTAAATGATTCGGGAAGATGCGGTGCAGTAATTTCTTCGCTGTTCACGATTGCCTCATAGGTCTTTGCGCGACCTAACACATCATCGGACTTGATGGTAAGCATTTCCTGCAACGTATGCGCGGCACCATATCCTTCCAACGCCCAGACTTCCATTTCTCCAAAGCGCTGACCACCAAACTGCGCCTTACCTCCCAGCGGTTGCTGGGTGATGAGCGAGTATGGTCCGATAGAGCGCATGTGGATTTTGTCTTCCACCATGTGAATCAACTTCATAAAGTAGATAAGGCCGACGTGACACTTCATATCAAACGGCAAACCAGACTTTCCATCGTACAGTTGCATGCGACCATCGGCGGAATAGCCAGCTTCAGTGAGTGCGCTAATGATTTGCTGTTCAGAAGGACCCGCCATAACGGGCGTGGCAACCATCTTTCCTAATTTCTTGTATGCCAACCCGAGGTGTGACTCGTAAATCTGTCCGATATTCATACGAGAGAACACGCCAAATGGGTTGAGGATAATATCAACGGGCGTTCCATCTGCCAAGAACGGCATATCTTCGACGGGAAGAATTGCCGAGATGACACCCTTGTTTCCGTGACGACCGGCGAGCTTGTCACCAACCTGAATTTTGCGCAGTTGCGCGACAGACACCTGGATGCGACGAATAACACCAGCGTCAAGCTTATCACCGGCGTCGCGACTGAAAAGTTTTACACCAACCACGCGACCCTGTTTGCCATAGTCGAGACGGAGCGACGTATCTTTGACGTCGCGCGACTTGTCGCCGAAGATTGCGCGAAGCAACCGTTCTTCTGCGGTCAAATCAGACTCACCTTTTGGCGAAATCTTACCTACCAAGATATCTTGTGAGCGCACCTCTGCGCCAACGCGTACGATTCCTTCGCCATCCAAATCCGCCAACCGTTCTGCGGCGACATTCGGAATATCATAGGTCATAACTTCAGGGCCGAGTTTGGTCTCGCGAACATCAACAACGTAATCGTGAATATGAATCGATGAAAGAACATCCTCCTTTACCATCTTGTCGGAAATTACGATAGAATCCTCATAGGTCAATCCCTCAAAGCTCATGTATGACACCAATAAGTTGCGCCCGAGTGCCAGCTCACCACCGTGTGTGGAAGGACCATCGGCAAGCGGTTCACCCTTTTTCACCTTGGCACCCTTGGTAACCAATGGACGCTGGTTCATCGAGGTAAATGCGTTGGAACGTGCAAACTTGAGCAGACGGAATTCGTGCTTCTCACCGGACTTGTCACCCTCGAGAATAATATGAGCGGAATCAACTTCCTTAATCGTACCCGCTTCAGGAGCAACGAGTACCAACCCAGAGTCGATAGCAACTTTGCCCTCAAGACCCGTGCCCACATACGGAGCTTCAGGCATGATAAGTGGCACGGCTTGGCGTTGCATGTTTGAACCCATCAAGGCACGGTTGGCATCATCGTGCTCCAAGAACGGAATGAGCGAAGTCTGCACGGAGAATTGCTGACGAGGCGAAATATCCATGAACTGAATTTCATCAGGATGTGCGATACCAGCTTCACCCTTGATGCGCGCAACAATCCTATCGCCTTCCAGGCGACCATTTTTGTCGGTGATTGCACCAGACTGTGCGATGATGTAACGCTCTTCTTCGGTGGCATCCATGTAGAGCACGTCGTCGGTGACCTTACCCTTGGTGACGCGAATATACGGCGTCAAAATAAAACCTAACGGAGAAATCTTTGCATACAGCGCCAAGTGTCCGACCAAACCGATGTTTGGACCTTCGGGAGTAGCAATAGGACAGATGCGTCCGTAGTGACTGGGGTGGACATCGCGCACCTCCAACGATGCGCGCTCTTTGGTAAGACCACCAGGACCCATGGCGGACAAACGACGCTTGTGCTCCAACTCGGAAAGCGGATTATGCTGGTCCATGAACTGCGAAAGCTGGCCAGAAGAAAAGAACTCCTTGAGCGCTGCAACAAATGGTCGTGCGTTGATGAGCTGACTAGGCAACACGGTCGCTAAGTCCGAAGTGGACATGCGATCTTTGATGATGCGCTCCATACGAGCAAAGGCGACGCGCAAACGATCTTGGAGCAATTCTCCGAGCGTTTTGACGCGACGATTACCCAAGTGGTCAATGTTATCGGGCTGTGCTGAAGGGTCATTATTGAGACGAATAATCTCGCGAAGAATGTTCACGATATCTTCCTTGCGCAGTACACGAAGCTCTTTCTTGTCAATATCTAATTTTTCCTCAAAGCGCTGGTTCATGCGGTGGCGCCCAACCTTAGAGAGGTCGTAACGGGCTGCATTAAAAAACATGTTCTGCACCATCTGCTTTGCTGTATCTACCGTTGCGGGGTCACCGGGGCGAATACGCTTGTAGATTTCAATCATACCCTCGCCTTCATTAGATGAAGGATCCTGGAGAATGGTAGCGAGAATAAACTTTACGTTCGGGTCGGTGTCGACATCGGCAAATAATTTCTTGATTTCTTCATCATCGGCGATACCAAACGCACGCAAGAGTGCCGTTGCGGGAACTTTGCGTTTGCGGTCGATACGTGCGGAAATAACCCCATTGGATTCGGTTTCAAATTCGAGCCATGCACCGCGACTTGGAATGAGTTTTGCTGCAAAATAGCGCTTAAACTTCGAAGCACTTGAAAACCGGAAAAAGGTACCCGGACTGCGAATGAGTTGAGAGATCACCACACGCTCGACACCGTTAACGATGAAGGTGCCCCGCGGAGTCATGAGAGGAAGGTCGGCAACGAAGAGCTCTTGTTCTCGATACTGGTCGGTACGCTTATTGCGCAAACCAACTTTGAACTTCAAAGGTGCCTCGAAAGTGACATTCTTATCAACTGCCTGACGCTCCGTGTATTTAGCTTCATCAAGACGGAAATCCAAGAATGAGAGCTCTAGCTCATTGTTGGTCCAGTCTCCAACGGGGCTGACATCACGCAAAAGCTCTTTAAGCCCATACTTGAGAAACCACTCATATGAATCGAGTTGAACTTGCACCAAATTTGGCGCATCAAACTGGTGCAAATTCTCATACTTACTCAAAACGGTACGCTGGGTGCTCATCATATCGTAGTGAAAATTAGAATGCCCTTAGACGACAAAACACGGCCCCACTACGGTGGTGCCGCGACCAATGCTATTGAATATAAGATTGTAGTACCTGCACAGGGGGAGAAATAACGTCCGAACATCCGACAAATGCGGATACCCAGACAACGAGCCCTGGCAAACCGTTCCGGCCAGCCTCGCCAAGTCTAGGCAGGCATGCACTACCGGGCGGTCGCTATTGCTGCGGCGAAAGATTGAACTATTCTATACAAAGATGAACTCTTGTCAATCCCAGCCCCCAGCTCTACAGCTTGGAGCGCGAACTTATCAAGTCTACTCCTCTTAATCAGATTGTCAACAGTCGTCAAGAGGATGTTATCCACAGGTCGTTGGAAGGCGCATTCTACCTGATCAATAACCATCCCGTCGCCGTATTGAATGGTGAATGTCAACAGCTCCTGCGCAGGCATATCAATAAAGAGAGTATAGGTTTTATCCATAGCGATGCACGCTTTGCACGAACCCTAATCCTATCATGATTGAGAGTAAATGACTACCGCCGTAGGAGAGCAAGGAGAGCGGAATACCAGTGATCGGCAGTAAGCCCGTGTTCACCGAGACACTAATAATCACGTGCGCTCCGATGACGGTTGCTACACCAACACACAAGAGGCGTGCAAAGTTGTTGCTTGACCGTTGCCCTGTGCGTAACACCCGCCACACAATGAGGCCGATGAGGCCAATAAAAACCGATGACCCAACGAATCCGAACTGCTCGGTGAGTGCTGCAAAAGCAAAATCGTTATAGGGCTCGGGTAAAAATCCCAAGGTTGCTTGGCTCCCCTGTCCCAATCCACGCCCCCAGAGTCCGCCCGACCCGATGGCCACTTGACTTTGAATAATCTGGTAGCCGTAGCCCGTTGGATCAGAATACGGATTAATAAATGCGAGAATTCTATCCTTCTGATACGGCGCAAGTGCCCATATCCATGCCAGATACGCGCTAATGAGTCCCGCGGTGACAATGAGAAAGAAGTGTCGCATGCGAATACCCACCGACAGCAATAGAACAACCCACACGATGAGGAGAATAACCGCCGAACCAAGGTCGGGCTGACGGAGCACAACAAGTGCGGGCAAACCTGCGTACATACCCGAAACCAAAATATGACGAAATTGCTTGATATGCACGTGGCGCTGACTAAAATACTTCGCCAGTAGTATAACTAACCCAAGCTTCATAATTTCTGACGGTTCAAACTGCTGACCACCGAAGCTAATCCATGCACGAATGTTTCTAATTTCAGAAAACAGTAACGTAGAGGCGAGCAAGACCAGTGAAAAACCATAGAACGCGAGTACCGGAAGAGAATTATCCTTAAGGTAGCGATAATTAATCAGTGAGACGCCCACCATAACAACAATACCCACGAGCGTGAGGACAATCTGACGTCGAAACAGCGTGTGGTCGGCACCACCAATGCCGTATAAATTCAACGCAGCAATACAACCAACAATGACCACTGCAATCAGGAGTGTGACGTCGAGACCCGAAAACCATCCCGTGAGTGTGCGTCTAAAATCCTTGGATAGCGTCCGGAGATCCATATTCTCGAATAAAATTATCGTTAGCAAACACGTTCGTTGTCACCAGTGCCTCTGCGCGCACTGCGCCAGGTACCACAAACGGCCACTCCATAGAAAACGCCCGCGACTCCCCGGCTACCAACGTGCGCTGAAGTGTAGAGTTAGCGCTCACTACAACCCCTTTGTCGTTGTAGACGAGCACCATAACATCAACTGTATCAAAATTAAACTTGCTCTTATTAAGAACCGATGCCTGATACTGGAGACTCGTGGATGCTGGAGTAAAAATTTCGGAACGCACACCAAATTGGATATCCCCTTTTGCCTGCACGGTCAGCGCTCCCCACTGTACCGATGCGTCATCGATGGTGAACTCGGCTTTTGCGGGTCGCGTGGCGATGCCCGCGAGAGGAAACAGAAGATAGTGCGGTTGTGCAGGATTTCCGTAGGTTGCTCCGCGACGCGTGACGAGTGTCGCGCCCGAAGCGTCGGTCACCGTCAACGTGTACTCAATACGCGAAGCGCCATAGAATGGATTGGGATTTTCAATACGAACCAGTACATCAAACCCCGTCCCCGCATTGAGAATATCAACCGAGGCAACCGAGAGCGACAGAATGGGTGTGGCGCAGAGCACATTACATGACGCCACCCCACAATCAACGCCGTCTTCAGCTCCATTCTGAATACCGTCGGTACAGGTCGGTTCAGGAACAATCAAGCGATACCCGAACCACAAAAGTGCCCCAAAAAAGGCGAGGTAGACACCTGCGATAAGCACCTGCTTGAGCAGTCGATTCATACGCTTCTAGTATACCAGAAAGAAAAGCCCCCGAAGAGTCGGAGGCCTGGAATCTAGCGAAAAGCGAAAGAAAATTGGAGACCGAAACGGTGTGGACCATAATATCCTCTTCCAGCGTTACCCAAAATATACGCATACGTTGGCTTGAGGGCTGCTCGAGAATCCCACTTCTGCATCTTCCCACCTCTGCCAAGTCGAAAACCAATTGGAGTAACCGCCAAGGCAATCCCATCTCTACCCGCGTTACTTTGTAATGAAACCCCTCCGAGTAGAATCAAATCATTCTTGAACCCACCCAGCCAGACGCCGCCCCCAATGAGTGTCCAATCTACGGCTCTGTCTCCACGGACCTTCTTGGAATACATTGGACCGGTAAAGAAATACTGAAAATCATACTTGTGCTCCCAGTAGAACCCCGAGTAGTCTTTTTGGGGCTCCCCTGCTTGAGTCGACACCGGCACGAACAACAGCATGGCCAAAACGAGTACAACGAACATTCGAAATTTCATAACTTCTCCTCATGAAAAGAACAATTACTTCTACCACGGATGACGAAAAATGTCAAACAAAAACCCCGCACATGCGGGATTCTTGCTTTGCGGACTTCGGTAAGGCGGCGACCTACTTTCGCCGAGTAAACGACTATCATGGGCCCTACGAGATTTCACTTCCGTGTTCGAAATGGGAACGGGTGGAGCACTCGTGGCAATGCCACCTTACCGAAAGCCACAACATCTGATGATGTTCGAACAAAGCGGGATACAGAGTGTCTAATTCTGTATCCCTAAGAGCGAGTGGTCCCCGCCACAGTGCGCTCGCTCTCTTCGAACATCATCAGAATATGGTTTTCGAAAATTTAGGGTAAATCAATTGCACCTATCACTGCATCTGAACTTTATTTTATAAGGGATCTCCGACAACAGAAGTCGGTTTCAGACATATTAGTAGTGCTCGACTGAGGATATTACTATCCTTGCATCTGCACCCTATCAACCTAGTAATCTTCTAGGAGTCTATAAGATCTCATCTTGGGGCCCGTTTCGCGCTTATATGCTTTCAGCGCTTATCGGAACCATACATAGCTACTCAGCCGTGCCCTTGGCAGGACAGCTGATAGACCAGCGGTATGTTCATCTCGGTCCTCTCGTACTAGAGACAACCCCCCTCAAATCTTAACGCCCGCACCAGATAAGGACCAACCTGTCTCACGACGGTTTGAACCCAGCTCGCGTACCCTTTTAATTGGCGAACAGCCAAACCCTTGGGGCCTTCTTCAGTCCCAGGATAGGGCGCACATTAATCTTATATTACTATAAGTGCAGACTATATCTTCATCCTTCGTAGCTTTATGCGAAGAAGGATGTTGGCGTATTATGGGAGTTGAAAAACTTCCCATTCGTCCCGCTCAAAGCGGGAACAAGTCGTTACGGGGAACATTATTTTCAATGATGATATCCGAGAAAGGGGCGAGGATTTATCGCCCAGAGATATCTTTTCGTGAAGGGTCTCCATTCAGCACGATCAATATCTCTTTGTCATGAATTCCGCTGGGAACTACTGCCTCGATCTTATCAATTGCCCTTAGGACAAATCTGTCGAAAACAGTCCCATCTTGCAGATCTTCTGCAAGATGCGTCGAATACAACCTTTTGAGTTCGCGCAGTCGTTCGATTCTATTCATATTTTCTCCCTTCTCGGATATCACCATCAATGTTCTTCCCACGGTATTATCCTAACATAGCTGGGTAGCCTAGTCAGGACTCCACCGTTATTAGCCAACGTTGCAAGTTATTTTTTGAGATGTAACTTGCCAACCCAAATTACTTTGAGTACGACCCATTTTTGAGCCGACATCGCATTACATTATTCTACTATTACTAATAGTGTGGACTATATCTTCACCCTTCGTAATTGCTTACGTTAGGGGCTGGCGTCTTAGCCCTCCTTGCGAAGGACTCTGATCCGCGAAGGATCAAGTCTCTACGGGGTCATAACTCAATTAATGAATGACTTCTGTGTTTGAGTTAGACTTCCCACGGTATTATCGTTTAATTTGTCGCTATCGTATCACTAAATTAAGTGCGACTCCACCGTTATAAGCCAGATTTATTTTGGTACAGGATCTCTCCTGTAGCACCCCGATATGTTAAGGTGCCGAACCTTGGCGTCGCTGTGAACGCTCGGCCAAGACTAGCCTGTTATCCCCGGAGTAGCTTTTATCTGTTGATCTTCCGCGCTCCTACGAGCCACGGTCGGTTCACTAGGTCCTGCTTTCGCATCTGCGCGACACATCCGTCTTGCAGTTAAGCTGGCTTGTGCCTTTACACTATCGTTCCGATGTCCATCCGGAACTAGCCAACCTTGATGAACGCCTCCATTACTTTTTGGGCAATTGTGTTCCCTACTTTTCCAAGTTTGTACCGCATTGATGGCAGTACAAACGGACTGATAAGCTCCACGAATCGCGCAACTGTTTTGCCTCCAATATAGAGTTGGAACAAATTACGTTGTGGCCGAAGCGTCGCCTCAACTTCAAATTTCTCTTTAAGAATTTTGACGAGACGTTCGTTTTCTGCCTTCGTGAAACTTTGCGTATTGATGATAAGTGCTCGATTGCGGTCAGATTTAATAGATCCGTCGTCCATGAACCAAACTGCGAGCACAAAAGGAGAAAGTAGTTTCCCAATTTGTTGTGGCAATACTTTCTTTCTCCCTTGATAGAACTGCTGAGCGTAGAAGCGTAACGACCCATGGCTTACCGTCGAGAACGCATGCTCCCGGTACGTCCTTCCAAACACGGTGTGCTGTTTCTCCTTGGGAGGTGTCAACACCCAATCTTTGAAAATTTCGTACAACCAATTCGTATATGCCTCCTGCCAGTGCGTGTGCTCTATCTTTAAGCGATACGTGCGACCATTGTTCTGTGTCTCCAAGTGGCCATCACCGAGAAGTACTCCAACGAGCACTTCTCTCTGCTCATCAGTCAATTGCAGGCGTTGTTTATACGCCTCAATGAGATTTGACCTCATATTATGTAGGTTTGATCCCGAAGGATCCTTACGATCGCTCGTAAGTTCAGACTATATCATCCACCGATCTCAATTGAGAACGGCGGTCCAGCGTGTAGTCGTTGAGGGGTCAATCTGCCGATACATCGACAAACGACTTCCCTGCTGATAAACCGCGTTCCGACATTTTAACCATCGATATGGTAGTCGGACATGCTTCATCCATTTAAGGAACGGTCTTCCCAGCATACAGCCGCCAACGAATTACTTGAGTAATCGTCGTGGTCCCGCTCGCGTTACGCGTCGGAACTGAATTTGCTATTCAATCTTACGATCAAATGGCCCCTGCGGTAAGTAATAAACCGCGTTGAGGCTAGTGCCCCACCAAAACTGCCCACCAGGCACTGTCTCAGTGAAACCCTATAAAGATACAACGCAAAAACTTCCGATAATTATTTAGGGAAGACTTTCTGCGTGTACACCCTTATAGGGTTCCACTGGTTAGAGCTACAAATCGTTAAAATGGGTATTTCACTGGCGGATCCATCACAACCGAGATCGTGACTTCAAATCCTCCCCACTATGCTACGTAGAACAACTCGTAGACCAATACCAAGCTGCAGTAAAGCTTCCGGGGTCTTTCCGTCTAGGTGCGGGTAGTCAGCATCTTTACTGACATTGCATTTTCACCGGGCTATTGGTTGAGACAGTTCTCCGCTTATTACGCTATTCATGCGCGTGGGAACTTACCCCACAAGGTATTTCGCTAGGGTCATCCATATGTCGCCATACGGTCCGAACTCTATCTTGCCCACGGTTTCATTTTTGAAATCGCAAGCTTCGGCGTTTGGTTTCTGAGGATACTAATTAATTTTAGCTTTCTTTTTTTGTGATTCATGTTTTCTGTAAGTCGCATAATTTTAATTAACCCGCTTCTCTTGAGATGCAGGCCTTTAGCAACCATGTTCATACATTTCACAAAAATCTCAAAACTCTTTCGTTTTTGTGTCTGAAGTTGGTATTTCTGAAAGAAAGGAATAATGATATTGAGCAAGTGTTCTCTTTTTCTCACCGTGTATCGGTAGAGATGTTCCTTGTGATTATCATACCGTTTGTTTAAGTAGAGTTCTCCAACACCAAAGTATTCTTTCAGTGCTAGGAGGGAATCTTTGCTACTCATACCTTGGGTTACAGCAAACTCATAGTATGGCTGAATCCCAAGTTTATATCCTTTCCTGCCAGGTCTATCAGGTTGTTTGATAAATCCAACCGTAAAGCAACCTTCCCCATCAACAAATCCTACTATCCAACCAATTTTAATTAGTCTTTCCTGCTGATTGTCTGCACGAGATACATTGTTACTTTGATGCATATAGACAAGGTTTATCTATGCCTTGTCTACAGTTTAGCAAAGTAGCACTCGATACACCAGGGTTTCCAGCATATAGCCGAATTATATTTTAAGAGCAGTTACACTTCTGTAATTAAGCAGCTACCTTATTCTGTTTTATCTTTATCGCTATAACTGTCTAAGCTCTTCTGCACACCTATCATACAACAGATGTACAGAACTTTTAGACAGTTATAGTTACTGCCGTCGTTCATCGGCGCTTCAGGCATCCGCAGTACAACCGAAGTCATACCACTTCCACCGTTAACGTTCCGACACCGGACAAGCGTCACCCCATATACTGCGCCTTTCGGCTTCGCATGGAGTTGTGTTTTAGATAAACAGTTAGCAGAGATTCGTTCGCTGTGGCCCGCCTAAGTTTTGCTTGCGCAAAATTTTGGCGGGCAGGCCTTATCCCGAAGTTACGGCCGCTTTATTGCCGAGTTCCTTAACCAATAATCACCCGTTCGCCTTGGTGCACTCACACCAGCCCACCTGTGTCGGTTTTCGGTACATGCACGAACGCATTAAGCTTAGGGACTTTTCTTGGAGAGCTCTTTTATCAAGTCACGCCTTACGGCGCTTCCGTCTGCATCGACCGTATAGGGGCGGATTTTCCGGTCCCCTTGGTCTACAGCCAACGACGCAAATCCAATAATGCGCCTGACATTGTGTCTCCCGTCCTCCCATCGCATACGTCCGTGGTGCAGGAATATTAACCTGCTATCCATCGGCTTCCCATGCTCTAAAACATGGTTATCCTTAGGTCATGACTCACCCTCCGATGATTGACATCGCGGAGGAAACCTTAGGCTTTCGGCGGAGACGACTTTCACGTCTCTTGCGGTTACTCATTCTAACATTCTCACCTCCCATCGCTCCAGCCGACTTCACAGTCGACCTTCGCTGCAATGGAAGCGCTCCTCTACCACGCAGCAGTCCGAAGACTGCCGCATCCGCGATTTCGGTACTATGCTTAGCCCCGATACATTTTCGGCGCATGATGCCTCCCGCGTCCTTGCGGACGGGTTTGAGTAGTGAGCTATTACGCACTCTTTAAAGGATGGCTGCTTCTAAGCCAACCTTCTACCTGTCTAAGGCATCACACTTCCTTCTGACACTTAGCATAGATTTAGGGACCTTAATCTGCGATCTGGGCTGTTTCCCTTGCGACCATGAAGCTTTGCCCCCACAGTCTCACTGTCGTACATTCCACGAGGGTATTCGGAGTTTATTTGGTAGGCCTACCCAAAAGGGCACGGCTAACCAATCAGTGCTCTACCCCCCTCGTTACTCTACGACGCTGCCCCTAAAGGCATTTCGAGGAGAACCAGCTATTACGTAACTCGATAAGCTTATCACTCCAAACCTCAAGTCATCCCAGGATATTGCGCCATCCACGGGTTCGGTCCTCCATAGTGCTTTCGCACTACTTCAACCTGCTCAAGGTTAGCTCGTCACGCTTCGGGTCTTACCCAACCAACTTAAGAATATTTCCATTGAATACCCGTAAAGGTACTCAATGGAAAGTTCTAAACGCGCTATTCACACTCGGTTTCCCTGCTTGTGCGTCCCAGAGGGACTTACAATTCGTTGGTTGGATAAATTCGTTAGATCATTCTTCAATAGGCACACCGTCACCCGACGCGTCTTGCGACGTGCAGGCTCCGGCTCTTTGTAGGCACACGGTTTCAGTTACTATTTCACTCCCCTCACCGGGGTTCTTTTCACCTTTCCCTCACGGTACTTGTTCACTATCGATCACACAACGTATTTAGCCTTACCCAGTAGTATGGGCAAATTCACCCAGGACATTCTTATCCCGGGCTACTCAGGTAACAAGACAGAAGTTCAAACGTTTTCGGTTACAGAGCTTTCATCTTCTTTGGCCGGCCGTTCCAGGACCGTTCTCCTAACATTTGAATTTGTAACTTCTTAGAATATCAAATACCGCCGATGCGTGACCCTGCCTTACGGCAGGCAAGCACAACCGGTATTTGAGATTCAGCGTCCTATCCCTATAACCCCCAACCGCACCTCACTATGTTCGGGCGGAATGTCGAATGCTAAATTAAAAATATCGAAGTAAGACTTCGTCATTCGTCATTTAAACTTTGTCATTCCGTGCCGAGCGCAGTAAGGTACGGTCGGGTTTGGGCTGCTCCCTTTTCGCTCGCCGCTACTAAGGGGATCTCTTCGATTTCTTTTCCTCTGGCTACTGAGATGTTTCACTTCGCCAGGTTAGCTTCCCTCACTTAATTAAGTGAGGGATACTATGGGTTCGCCATAGTGGGTTGCCCCATTCGGACATCTCCGGATCACAGGCTGCTCAACGCCTCCCCGAAGCTTTTCGCAGTCACGCCACGTCCTTCATAGCCATTGTGTGTCAAGGCATCCTCCGTGCGCCCTTCTTTCCGCTTTTTTGTTGCATTGATCCCTTATAAAATAAGGGTCACATGCGGTGATTTTTATGCAATTGATTTACCCGTAAATTTTCAATGGTCTAGCCGTATGCAACCTGGTCAATCTTTGCTTCCCAGAGGTAGCTCCCGTTCTCGAGAATCACCTCTGGATTGCTAAGAATTACTAAAAACGAAACACCGCTTTCGCGGCGTTGTAGTGACTGCCATTTGGCACGCACTAACTCACGCTGGGCGAGGGGTTTGAGGTATGTACGTGGATACTCATTTCGTGCTGTGAAGTGTAACAAGGACGCCCACAAGAGTCAAGGGGTTCATCAGGGCAAAACAAAAGAGGCGTTTTGCGCCCCTTCACGACTACAACTCAGGCCCCCCGAAGCTCGAGTAGTCCTCGCCAACTAGCATGCAACTGGCAGGCCCCAGCACTTGCTCCACTGCTACTTCCGGCAGAACCGTCACCGTGTGACTCTGAATTTTCCCTAGGCAATCAAGGATTTCCAGGTGTTGCTTCATCACCCTAGTGACATCTTCACTGTCATGAATGTCCAGTACTGTGACACTAGGTTTTGTGTTGCCGGGAAACTCGTTTTGAAAGAAGGCCGTCACAAGAACTCGCATGTTTTTCTCCTTCTAAAAAACCGAGGTGTCATAACCTCATATATACAATAACAAATTATAGACTACCTGTCAACATCTCTTTTTTGTTCTGTCTTCTCTGTTTTCCCTACGACATCCGTCGAGTACGCCTAGCACCTCTCTCTGTATAGTATGCGGGTTCGCACATACAAACCGCAGTCGTCGTCCGCATCGCCGAGCATCCCTGCCTACCGGCAGGCAGGCGCATGACCGGAGCACCGACAATCCCTCACTTATATAAGTGAGGGATTGGAATGCGGACCTGCCTGCCTTGCCTAGACGCAAGTCGAGGCGGGCAGGGATTCGGATGCTTCGGCTGTGATGCGGACAGACTGCAGTACTCTATGCGAACTGACAGAGAGAGGTGCTAGGGGTAGGAGAAAGGATGGAGTTCGGGCGCCGGAGTGGCAACAAAACCTAAAGCGTCAGAATGTCAGGCCCTTTGTCAGTGATTACCACCGAGTGTTCGAAGTGCGCCGAAAGAGAGCCGTCTTTGGTCTCGTAGGTGAAGCCGTCGGCGCCGTCTTTGATTTGCCACTTGCCTAGTGCGGTGATGGGTTCAAGCGCCAACACCATTCCCGCTTCGAGTTTCATACCATCGCCCGCGCGTCCAAAATTTGCTATCCACGGCTCTTCGTGAAGCTTAGTACCGATGCCGTGCCCACCCAGTTCGCGCACAATGGTAAATCCCTGTTTCTCTACATGCTGTTGGATGGCGGAGCCAATATCACCCAGCGTATTGCCCACGCGACACTGCGCGATTCCCTTATCCAGCGCCTCACGCGTCGCCTGCATCAAACGACGCTTCTCTTGATGTATTTCATCTTTGGGATTTTCTGCGACGAGCACCGTAATTGCCGAATCGCTGTGCATGCCATCAATGACCACGCCGAAATCGAGCTTGAGAAGGTCGCCATCTTTGAGTACATAGTCTGAACCCGGCGTGTGTACTGCTTGGTGATTAACCGACAAGCAAATCACATCAGGATATTTGTTGTAGCCCAGAAAACTCGCTTTGACATTATTTTCTTTGAGCATTTCAATCGCACGAGCCGAGAGTTCTTTCGTTTGCACTCCGGGCTTTGCACGCCCAGCAAGGTCGCGCAAAATAGCGGCAAGAATTTTGCCACCAGTACGCATCGCTTCAATCTGTTGGGGAGTCTTCAGGGTGACCATTGACGAGATGATACACTATTGTTGTGCTATTTTCCAGTCCCGAAAGAAAACCCGCCCTTTCGAACTGGCGGGTAGTAGCTATTCTTGCGGTGGTGGAAGATGGTGTCGTTCGATGAGCGCAACGATGTCGTGGTGCAGGGATTCGATGGATTTCTTGCCATCGAGCATATAGACAGGAACGCCGTACTCCTTGGCAATCTCGACGACGGGCAACGTAAGCGTCTTGAACTCGTTGTAGCGAGTTTCAACCAGTGACGCGTCATCAAGCGGACGCTGGAACAGCTCACTGCCGTCCTGCGGACACACGGTGAGATGCGCAAACTCGGGCGAACCCGCAATCACATGGCCATTGGCTTTGCAGAACCGACGACCTGCGATGCGCGTTTTCATCTCGTCCAAATCAATATCCAGATAGATAACCATCACATACTCGGGACCATACAATTCTTGCAGTGCCGGATATTCAACCTCGGCTTCGTGCGGTGTACGAGGAGAGCCAGAAAAAACCTGACTCTTCCCCTCCATCGCGAGCGGGCGAACAAACTCCATAATCCACTGGGCGACCAAGACAGCATCATTGAGAAGGCCGACATCGAACTTACGCTTCTCCTCTTGGATAACGGGGTCATTTTGATTTTCAGCGAACTTTGCGCGAATGATTTTTGAACTGGGAACCTGCACGAACCCCAACTCATCAACCAGACGCTCGGCCTGGGTATCTTTGCCCGAACCGGGCGGACCAACAAAAACTACCACTTGCTTCTGCATGTAATAAAGGTAGCGCAGAATTATTAAAATGCCAACCATTCATAGAGAGAGCCCGGGGTATTAAACCCGGGCTCTGAACGACTTCGACCCTAGCGACTCATCTGCCGCTACGGCCGGCACGACTGGCGGCGGCTACCGATTCTTCCGGCCGCTCGTGCCGCTCTTGCCACCGTCCTTCTTCTTGCCATTATTGCTGGTGGGAGCGCTCACCGAGAGCTTCTTGCCGTCCCCGTAGTTCTTGTGGGCGGTCGGGTCACTCGACATGACGAAGGACGGCTTCGGAGCATGCTTGCGACCTTTCTTGTACCGCTTGGCGAGCCGCGCATCACGTGTGGCCCGCTCCTCAAGCTCTCGGTTGATGTGCTTGCGAGCCAGATCCTTGTCGTGCTCGACAACGTAGTCGATATGACGGAGCTCAGCCTCCTTCTCGGCCTCCTCGCGATGAAGCTCATTCTCTGCGTTCACACGCTCCATCGTCGCGATCGCCTCGCTGGTACGGAATGTGCGGAACGTGGCGAGCTTGCGACACTTGAAGCAGAGTTCGCGAGAAGCGATCTCCTCGCCAGTGAGAGGACGAATCATGCGGACACTCGTGCCCCGAATGTCCTTGTAGAGCGCCCTCCACGCAGGCACATACCCATTGCCCTTGAGGAACGTACGGGTGCAGTTCGGGTTGACGCACTTCTTCAAATTCGAAGAAGGAACGACGACCGGTGCGGTAACGAGCCCGCTGGTGATGGGTGCGATTACGAGAGTGGACTTCATACTTGTTACCTCTGTTTTTAACGGGTTCTGCGAGATTGCTGAACCCTAACTTGTATATAGTGTAGCATTTCCCGACTGTTTTGTCAACCCCTCACCAACCTCATCTTTCCCCAACAAAAAAGCCCCTTTTCAGGGGCCTTTTAACTCAAGATGGGCTAATGCTCATAGCCATCCAGTAATTTCTCGAGTTTTTCCTTAGAGATTTCGTCCAACACGGAAATAAAAGATTCTTTACTTCTGATCACATCATTACCGCCAGTAAAAATGATGCCAGCTTTGTTGCTGATCGCTCTTAGCTGTTCCAACGAGAGCTTCCGTAGCCTAGCCTTCATAGCCTCCCACTCCAACTTATCCCAGCCATCAAGAGTTTTATCCATACGCCCTATTATACTCCTTATTCTGCTCTTGACTTCAGCGAGCACCATTCCTATCATCGGTTCCGAGATTTTAAGGTGAATTCAAGGCGACGGCGAAGCCCGAACAGAGCCGTACTAACAGTACGGCGAGGGAGGACTGGAGCCGGCAACGAAGAAGTCGCTTAAAATCTCGGAACCCCACGAACATGAGATGAGCCAAGCACAATAAAACCGCCTCAGCCCAAGTGTCTGTTATGGGCGAGGCGGTTTTATTGTGCGTTAGTATTCGTATAAGGAGAGCTGTGCTTGAACCTGCTTCATGATTTCGAGCGCGACGGCAACGACGATAAGAATGGAGGTACCCCCGACGGTAAATGCGGTGATACCAGTGAATCCTTGCACCACGTTTGGTAACACGGCGATGGTACCCAAGAAGATAGCGCCGACCAATGTCACACGGTTGAGCAGATGATGCAAGAACTGCGTCGTTTGTGCACCGGGACGAATACCAGGAATGTATCCTCCCTGTTTCTGGATGTTTTCGGCGATGCTCTTGGGATCAAACGTGATTGCGGTGTAGAAATACGTGAAGAGCACAACCAATATGAAGTAGGAAATGCCATAGACGAACTGATTCTGCAAGAAGTTACCCACCAGAGTCGCAACCTTGGCCACAGAAACAATCTCGGAGGCAGTGAAGAAGTTTGCAATGATGCCAGGAAACAATAAGAGCGAGAGCGCGAAGATGATTGGAATCACACCCGCGTTGTTGACGCGCATGGGAAGATACGTGGATACGCCACCGTACTGCTTCATACCGCGCACGCGACGCGCGTAGTTGATAGGGATATTGCGCTGTGCCTCCGAAATGAAGACGACACCCACGATAACCACGAGCGCAACGAGCACAAACGCAACATAGGTGAAGAGTTGATCGGAAGTATAGGTGAAAATAGCTTGCTGAATACTTTGCGGGAAACTCGAAACGATACCGGCCAAGATGAGCAGTGAGGTGCCGTTACCGAGATTCTTTTCGGTAATGAGCTCTCCCAACCACATCAAGAACACACTGCCGGCAGTAATAATGACGAGCGATGTGAGCATATGTAATCCACTCAATCCCGAAATAACGTCTTGTCGCTGGAGGATTGCGAGAAATCCATATCCCTGAACCATCGCGAGCGGAACGGTGAGTAATCGGCTGTACTGATTGAAACGCGTGCGACCCGCTTCCCCTTCGTACTTGTACATCTGCTCTAGTGACGGGAAAATCATGGTCAACAATTGCATGATAATACTTGCGGTGATGTAAGGACCCAGACCCAGCATGGCAACAGACAATGTCGAAAGTGAGCCACCGGTGAATGTGCCATATAAACTGAAGAGCGCGTTCTGACTCATGAAGTCGCGCAACTTCGTGGTGTCCACTGCAGGAATAGGAATGTTGTGCGCAAATTGAGCAATCGCAAGCAGTGCCAAAATGAACAGCACTTTGTTGCGAATTTCGGGACGTCGGAATATTTGAGAAATAATGTTCATGGGCTAAATTACTCTACAATGGTCCCCCCAGCTTTTTCAATCTTAGCACGTGTTGCACCAGACATCTGCACTCCAGAGAAGGTCAATGTACTCTTGAGCTCTCCAGTTGCCAGAAGTTTCACGACGTTCGCTGCCTTCGGAAGTACACCCTTTTCGATAAGCGACGGAATAGAAACAGTTTCACCGTCTTTGAACACCGCTAAGTCGCGCAGATTCACTTCCCAAGGCTTGTAGCGCTTGATGGAGTAATAGCGATGCTTACGGTGGGGGCTCTTGTTGCCTGGCTTGGAAGAAGCGCCACGTAATTTCGGGAAGAGCTGCCAGATGCGGTTGTCGCCACCACGAAATCCGGGGCGAACGCTTGCGCCTGCGCGTGATTTTTGTCCCTTGGTACCATTGCCGGACGTGGTACCGCGCTTACCACCGCGTCCAATTCTCTTTGGACTCTTGCGGACATGTTTTGCTTTGAGTGTAGAAAGCTGCATGGGAATATATTATTTTGTCTTATTGCGAATCTTCGACAATGCCAGCATGGTTGCGCGTGCAATGTTGATTTTGTTGTTGGTGCGACCAGTCAGCTTACCGGTCAATCCACTAATACCCGCCATCTGCGCGACAACGCGAACAGCGCCACCAGCTTTAATACCCGACTTCGAGGGCTTAAGAATCACCGTTGCGCTGGAGTATTTGCCCTCAACCTGGTACGGAATCGTACCATCTTTAGTAATAATCGAAGTGAGGTTCTTTTTTGCTTGGTGATATGCCTTCTGAATGGACTGCTGTACATCGCGACCTTTTGCGGTACCGATGCCAACTTTGCCCTTGCCGTTACCGGCAACGACGGTCGCGCGGAAGCTGAAACGCTTACCACCCTTGGTAACGCGAGCAACACGTGCGATTTCGAGCGTCTTCTGATCGAACTCTGGCTTCTCGGTAGGACGATCGCGACGAGGACCGCCACGGCCACCCCGTCCACCTTGACCGGCGCGACCTCCACGAGTACCGAAACGGCCACCGCGCATGGGACGCATTGCATCACCACGCTCATCACCTGCTGGTGCTGTGACTGGAGCTACAGGAGCGACGGGAACTGGTACGGCAACGGGTGCTGGGATGATACCTACTTCTGGATTGTTGTTGGTGTTCTCTTCCATAGTATTAGACGATAATGCCTCCCTCGCGAAGTGCGTCCGCAACTGCTTTGATACGTCCGTGATAGGTAAATCCAGACTTATCAAACACAACGGTCGTCACTTTCTTTTCTTTTAATAGTTCGGCAAGTTTCTTTCCTGCGATTGCTGCGCGCTCGGTCTTAGTCGCTGTTTTAGCGACGCCTCCCTTGCCTGCGCGTAGGTGAGCATCGTTGACTGCGGCGATGGTCTTGTGAGCAACATCATCAATGGCCTGCGCGTAGACATGCGTGTTGCTCTTAAACACCGTCACGCGAGGACGCTGGGCGGTGCCAGAAAGCTTCGCTCGACCACGTGCGTGGCGGCGGGCTCGGTTCGTGCGTTTTGAGATATTGATATCAGACATTGGAGTGTTTTTATGCCGCAGTTGCTGCTTTCTTACCTGCCTTCTTCTTGATTATTTCATCCTCATAACGAATACCACTGCCCTTATAGGGTTCGGGCAAACGCTTGGAACGAATCAACGAAGCAACATGCCCAACCATTTCTTTGTCGATACCCATCACCTTAATGGTGGTCTTATCGACAGCAAAACTAATACCTTCGGGTGCCTTAATATCAATGGTGTGACTGTAGCCCAAGGAAAGCTCGAGGTCATTGCCCTTTATAATTGCTTTGTACCCAACACCCTGGAAAATAAGGGTTGTTGACCAGCCCTCGCTGACACCGTGAATCATGTTGCTAATGAGTGCACGATAGAGACCCCACTGTGCGCCATCATCACGATTTGGATTCTCGGAGGTAACACCGACATTCACTGCGCCCTCGTTGACCGCAACTGAAATGCTGGCAGGAAATGTGCGCGTGAGTGTTCCCTTGGTGCCTTGTACGGTCACCACTGAATCCTTCACGTTGACCGTGACACCGGATGGGATTTCAATAGGTTTTTTTCCAATCTTAGACATAGCGGGTTTACCAAATTTCAAATAATACTTCACCACCTAAGCCAGCCTTGCGGGCTAATTGCGATGTCATGATTCCCTTAGAGGTTGAAACGATCGCTGAACCATAACCTGAACGAACGGGCTTAATCTCGCTTGCTTTGATGTAGATATGACGACTGGGGCGACTGATGATGCGCACACCCGAAATTGCACCTTCGCCTTCGTTGTATTTGAGCGTGACGTCCACATAGTCGAGCTCTGCACGCTTTGCCTTCTTCTTGGTGCGCTCAACCGTGGTAACATATCCGGCATCTTTGAGCACATTGGCAATCTGAAGCTTCACGTTTGAAAACGGGATAACCACGTGCTCATGCGCCACTGCTTGAGCGTTCTTGATCCGAATTATCATGTCAGAAATAGGGTCCATAGGTCGTGTATAAATTACCAGGATGATTTACGAATACCGGGAAGCAATCCATCATTTGCCAATTCGCGAAAACAAATACGGCACAAATCTACCTTGCCAATGTAGTAGCGTGAACGACCGCAGCGGAAACAGCGTCGTACGATACGAGTGCTAAACTTTGGCTTCTTTGCGCTTCGCGCGATGGATGATTTTTTTGCCATAAATGTTACTTTTTGAGAGGGAAACCGATTCCACGAAGCAGTGCGATGCCTTGCTCGCGACTATCTGCCGAAGTGGTAATGGTGACCTGCAAGCTAAAAATATCTTTCATGTTTTCCAAATTGACCTCGGGGAAAATACTGTGCTCACGAATACCAATGTTGATATTGCCATCGCGATCAAAGTTTTTAACATCGATACCGCGAAAGTCACGGGACAGTGGCAACGCCAAGGACATAAATCTGTCCAAGAAATCCCACATGCGGGTGCCACGAAGTGTGACCGTATAGCCAACCACCGTGCCCTCGCGAAGCTTGAAACTTGCAATGGACTTCTTTGCCTTACGCGCTGAAGGCTTCTGTCCCGTAAGTATGGAGAGATCGCGTTCAATTTTTTCAACTACTCCAGAATTCTTTGATGCTTTGCCCACACCAACATTGACCGTAATCTTAGAAATCTTGGAAACTGCCATCACATTGGCAATACCAAACTCTTTCCGCAAAGCGGGAGCGACGGTTGTTCGGTAGTTGTCCAGTAATCGTGGCATGTGGGGATATAGTATACTTGCTTTTATGATTCTGTAAAGATTTCTATCACAGGGCGGTATTTGTTTTGCGGTCGATACGGGTCTTCGTGGAACCATCTTTTGATACTTCCCAGCCAACGCGTGCCGCTTTCCCAGTGTCTTTGTTGACCACCGCAACACTGGCTGCTGCCACCCAACGCTCTACCGCAATAATCTGGCCCTTCTGACCCTGCTTCGTGGCGCGTTTGTGACGCTTCACGAGGTTGCGGCCCTCAACGATAACGCGATTGGTAGTTGGATCGGTACGCATAACAGCTCCAGTCGTTCCCCGGTCTTTTCCGCTAAGCATAATTACTTTGTCGCCTTTCTTGATTTTCATAATTTCTAGCTATTTACACAAGCTCTGGAGCAAGGGATGCAATCGTCTGAAATCCTTTGTCCTTTATCTCACGGGGAATGGGTCCGAAAATACGACCGCCCTTGGGCTCCTTGCCATCAAGAATCACCACGGCGTTGTCGTCGAAACGAATAACCGTGCCGTCCTTGCGGCGCCAAGGTGCTTTCTGACGAACCACAAGCGCTTTGAGAATATCCTTCTTCTTTACGCTCTTGCGTGGTTCAGCAACCTTTACCGAAACGACAACGATATCGCCAATGGTTGCGTAGCGGTGACGTGTGCCGCCCAGTACTCTGAACACACCGACGCGCTTTGCTCCGGTATTATCTGCAACAGTTACTATAGATCGTGGTTGTAACATGGGATAAATTACTAATTACTAATTACTAATTACTAATTACTAATTTCTGAACGACTATCCAACGTTTGTCGCGTGACATCGGGCGTGTCTCACTAATGATGACCTTGTCGCCGGTGTGGTACTCACCTTTTTCATCATGTGCTTTGTAGCGTGTAGAAACCTTGAAGGACTTCTGGTACTTCTGATTTTTCTTCAAGCGCATCACCTCAACGACGACAGTCTTGGTCATCTTGTCGCTGACCACCACTCCCTTGAGTGTCCGTGTCTTCTTTGGTTGTATTGGTTCTTTGGTCATGGTCATAATTATTTTGCACTCAAGCTACGGGCTTGCCTGCCGTTGCCTTGGGCAAGGCAGGTCATTACGCGAGCGATGAGACGGCGGGTAGTTTTGATATCACTGGTGCGCTTGAGCTTCTTGTCTGCAATATCAAACCGCATCTGGGACAATTTTGCGCGCGCATCTGCCAACTTGGTTTCAAGTTCTGCTGTGTTCAATGTGGTAATGTCGTTCTTTTTCATCCCTCACTTATAAAACGATACGCTTTGCGGATTCACGCGTGGTGAAACCACAGAGCTTCGCTCATAATTAACTATTTTGTGTACATCTAGGTTTTGATTTATAAGTGAGGGATTCATAATTAGCGTTTCACAAAGCGCGTCTTAATGGGCAGCTTATGCGATGCCAGGCGGAGTGCCTCGCGAGCAACCTGCTCGGTGACGCCATCCACCTCGAATAACACTCGACCCGCTTCAACAACCGCAACAAAGTGACTCAATGCACCACGACCACCACCCATACCCACCTCGGCAGACTTCGCGGTACGAGGCAAATCAGGGAACACGCGAATCCACACCTTACCACTACGAGCAAACAAACGCGACATGGCGCGACGAGCAGATTCAAGCTGGTTAGCCCTAATCCAGGATGACTCCTCAGCTTTGAGACCGTAGGCGCCAAACGACAACGTGGTTCCACGTGAAGACTGCGTCTTCAGACGTCCTTTGTGTACCTTCGTGTGTTTTACGCGACTGGGCTGTAACATGGGTTTAGGTTATTGATGCGCTTCGCTCTCGAAAATATTACCCTTATAAATCCACACCTTCACGCCGACGGTGCCATAGGTGGTGTGTGCGGTTGCACGAACGAAATCGATATTCGCACGAAGTGTCTGGAGTGGGAGTGAACCCTCTTCCATGTGCTCCAAGCGTGCGATTTCTGCTCCGTCCAAACGTCCGGACATCTGTAGCTTTGCTCCTTTGACATCGCGACTGGCCATAATCTTCTGCATGGTCATTTTCAAGATGCGACGATACGGGGTGCGCTTCTCAATCTGCTCAATAATGTGTTCGGCTACCACCGCTGCTGATGCATCCGGGTTTTTAACCTCGGTAATTTCGAGCTGGATAGGCACTTTAAACTTGAGCAACTTGCCCAGTTTCTGGTTGAGCTCGGAAATACCTGCACCGCCACGACCGATGATAAGACCAGGACGTGTGGAGTGAATGGTGACACGGATTGCATTGTTGCCACGCTCGATGAGAATGGAGTCCACGCCCATGTTCTTTAAACGCTTAGCGAGGAAATCGCGAATTGCCAAATCATCTTTTAAGAACATCGAATATTTTGCACCGCCAAACCAGCGAGACGCCCAGTCTCGGTTGATTCCTAAGCGCATTGATATTGGTGATGCTTTCTGTCCCATAGTCGTTAATTAGGCGGTTAGTGATTTTGCTGGCTCTGCGGACTTTGTGGCGGGGGCTGCGGTGACTTTCGGTGCTCTATCTTCCAGAGCGATATTGACCTTGCTGGTCTTTTTCTCAATCGGGTTTGCTCGACCAAATCCCTTCGGACGGAAGCGGCGAAGCTTCACACCCTCGTCCACCCACATGTCCTTGATGAATAAATGATCGGCATCGAGTTTGAAGTTGTTTTTTGCATTAGCAACCGCAGACGCAATGAGTTTGACCAACGGAGCACTGGCGCGCTTTGTCGTGTTCTGGAGTTGATCGATTGCAACCGCAACACTGCGACCCTTGATGAGCCCGACGAGCAATCTGACCTTGCGAGGGCTCATGCGCAGACCATTGAGTTGTGCCTTAACGAGTGTCATGGGTGATTATTTTTTGGGCGCAACTGCTGCAACTGGCTCAACTTTGGCCGCTTTGGATGCGTCGATTTCTTTCTGCTTGGCTGCCGCTTCTACCTCTTTCTGCATGCGACCACCATGACGGGTAAATTTACGTGTGTGTGAAAACTCACCCAGCTTGTGACCTACCATATCCTCCGTAACCAACACGGGAATGTGGACTCTACCATTGTGAACGCCGAAGGTAAAGCCAATCATTTCAGGAATAATCGTGCATGCGCGCGCCCAGGTCTTAATAACCTTCTTGTCTCCCACCTTTGCAGCAGCTACCTTTTTGAGGAGCTTGACATCAACGTAGGGACCTTTTTTGAGACTTCGTGACATAGAATTAGGTTGGAATAATTATTTCTGGCGACGACGAATGATGAACAGCTGGGACCTTTTCTTGCGGTCGCGCGTTTTGTGACCACCCGTCACTTTTCCGTGACGTGTCTTGGGGCGTCGCGTACCACGACCCTGGCGACCTTCTCCTCCACCATAGGGGTGGTCAACCGGGTTTTGTGCGGTACCACGGACTTTTGGACGACGGCCCAACCAGCGGGAGCGTCCTGCTTTGCCCAACCATACCTTAGAATGGTCGACGTTGGAAAGCTGTCCGATAGATGCCATGCACTCGCTGTTGACTGCGCGCATCTCCGAAGAAGGCAACTGCAACTGCGTCATACCTTCATCGTGTGCCATCACGATAGCACTCGTACCTGCCGAGCGCACGATGAGCCCACCCTGACCCAGACGAATCTCGACGTTGTGTACCATCGTACCCTGTGGCATGTTGCCCAGCTTCATGCGGTTGCCCAAACGAACGGGCGTCTTGTCTGCAATAAGAACCGTGTCGCCCACTTTAAGGTCTTGGGGTGCGAGAATATAGCGCTTCTCACCATCGCGGAAGTTGAGCAAGGCGATGCGGGAGGTGCGATTGGGATCGTACTCAATAGAAGCAACTTTTGCAGGGATGTCGCGCTTGTCCTGCTTGAAATCAACTTCGCGATACAAGCGCTTCACGCCACCACCACGGTGCATCGAAGTGATGCGTCCTTGGTTGTTGCGTCCCACACTTCGGAAATGTCCGCGAGTAAGCTTCTTGAGTGGCTTCACCCCTTTGGTGAGGTCGCTAAAGTCGTACCCTTGTGCGTGACGACGTGATGGAGTTGTTGGCTTGTAATCTTTAATCATGGCTTTACGCTTGTGCTTGCGCAATAGTCTGTCCCGCTTTGAGCGTAACGATTGCTTTCTTGATGCCGCCCTTGGTACCGCGATACTTTCCGAGGGTGATTTTCTTTACAGGAAGCTTAATGGTGTTCACGGAAATAACATCCACCTTGAATCCGCGCTCAACCGCATCGCGCACTTGTGTCTTGGTCGCGCTTTTGTCGACTTCAAAGGTGTACTGATTGATTGCAAAACCGCGGGCGCTCTTCTCACTGACAAAATAGCGCTTGAGCACAGTACCAGATGGCGCCATGAGTGCTGGGCTTGAAGATGCCTCGGACACATCGACTGCCTCAACGGCCTTCTGTGGTGCCTTGGGCTCTTTCTTTGATTTGTTGAAAAAATTGAAAGCCATGGATTATTTCTTAGATGAAAATGTTTTCGATGCAATCGCAACGGCTTCTTTGGTTGCAATCAGATAGGGGAATGCCAACACCGCGAGCACATTGAGGTCTTGGGCGCGCATGGCTTCGACATTCTGAAGATTGGAAATTGCGCGAAGCGTGGTCGCATCCTCTTTACCACCAGCAAGCACCAACAACACGCGACCGGCGGGCTTGAAGCTCTTAAACGTCTTGGTGAGTGTCTCGAGCACTGCGATACCCTCTTTTGTTTTGCCTGATGCGATGACCAACTCATCCACCACCATCAGATGACCGTCAGAAACACGTGCGGAAAGCACTGCCGCCAATGCACCACGTGAGGCGACCTTGGGAACAATCTTCTTGAAATTCACGTCTTTGCTGGGACCGTGTGCTGCTCCACCACCAATCCAGATTGGACTGCGGATAGAACCATGACGTGCGCGACCGGTACCCTTCTGGGCCCATGGCTTTTTGCCACCACCACGCACTTCAGAGCGTGTCTTGGCGTGGGCGAGCACCTGACGCTTGTTGGACATCTGCGAAGTTGCAACCTGCCACACGAGGTCGGCGTTCATCTTCACGGCAAATAATGCATCGGATGCATCGGTGGTGCCATGTGCCTTCCCGCTCTGGTTGTAGGTCTTGAGTTCCATAAGATTATTTTGCGGTGACTTCAAGTAAGGTGCCCTTGGCGCCAGGAACTGCACCGTGCACGGCAATCAATCCTGCTTCGATATCAATGGCAACAACTTTCAAACCACGCACCGCAATGCGCTCCTGACCATCGCGACCAGGGCCACGACTTCCCTTGAGCGTGTGCTGGGGAAAGCGCTGACCAATAGATCCGACGTGACGGAGCACGTGGTGGTGACCATGCGATGCAGGAGAACCATGAAATCCATGACGCTTCACCGCACCCGCAAATCCCTTACCCTTCGTGAGTCCTGACACTTTCACAATATCACCAGGAGCAAAGATTGAAACATCGATTTTGTCGCCCACGTTTAAGTCTTTACCTCCGACTGCCGTTGCCTTAAATTCGCGTGCCCAGCGGAATAATCCCAAATCCTTAAAATGACCTCGGACTGCCTTGGAAAGCTTGCTGGCCTTCTTGGAACCCGTGGCAATCTGCACGGCATGATATCCTTCTTTTTCCTTTGTTTTCACCTGCGTGACCACATTGGGAACCACCTGAAGCAACGTAACTCCCATAGCTTGCGTGGTGTCGCCAAAAATCTGGGTCATGCCCAGTTTGGTAGCTAAAATGAATTTTGAGGGGGACGCTTTCATATAAAATTCTGCCTGATTTAATTCTAATTAAGGTAGCTCAGATTTTCTAAGTCCTTCGGACTGAAAATCTGCCTGATTGGACTTTATTCATATAAAGTCCAATCAAAAACCAGCTTAGCTGGTTCATCAGCAAAGCCCACAAGGTGGTATCTCCAAAGGAGACCTTCCCCATGTACTGGCGCCACCGGTGGGCTCTAACCCCACGGCAACATCAGTACGTATATACTAGCCGATAGCGCCAAAAGTGTCAATCCATCATTCTGGCGACCCTCTTGCATCTGCGGTAAAAGGGTGTATGCTTCTATTATCTATCAGTTTCAATAACTGGTAGGGCATTACATCCAAGAGCCACCCTCCGAAAGGAGGGTGGCTTTGTGTTTATTAGCAGATTACGCGCGATGCTTGAGCTCTTTGCCCCAGATATCTTCTTCCAAATCCAATACATCCACGTATCCATCCGCTCCCGTACGCAACTCTTGAGATATGTTGTTTCTTGATGAAAATATGTAAACTTTCTTTCCTCGGCTCCGAAGATAGGTAACGAGACCAAGAAAATCCGAATCCCCCGAGAAAAAGAGGGCAGTATCAAAACTCTTCGCATGGTGCACCGCGTCTATCGTTAGCTCAACATCCATATTGCCCTTCTCGACGATGGATTCACCGTGCTCATCAGTTTTGGTTATTCTCTTAAGCTCTTTCTTCCTTACCACGAATCCCAACCCCTTCTTAAGAAAAGTGTAAAAATTATGCTTGCTATCAAGACTATAGCTCCGAGTACCTTGCGCAGGATAGGCAGTATAGTAGAACACTTTCACTTCAGAACCGCTATACGTGCTCTTTATGTAAGCGATAGTCTTTTCAAAATCGAAAAATCGACCTTTCACTTTCTGTGCTTGCCACAAGTTTGAGGCATCTATAAAAATGTATATCCTGTTGGACTTCATGATTGCCAGCACACTAGCATACAAAGTGTTGAAATCAACTCTGCCCACAAAAAAGCCCCCGGAATCGGGGGCGGGAACGCTACTTGAGAAATACGCCGTAGAAGACGTAGATCGCGATTCCTATGTAAATGTACATCGTCTCGTGGAGATAAACCTTCCACCGAGACAGATGGGCAAGCGCTTGATGAACACCGAGTAACTTGTCGATCGTCTGCTCAACGATTGCTATCACGATTACTACCACAAGAACAAATCCGAAAAAGGCAAGCAACCACATGATAATTCTCCTTAGTTTGTCGCGCACTCTTCGACGATATCAGCTTTGTAGGCACGGCAGAAGGATGTGAGTATATACCCTCTGCGCAAGAATGCCGCGAGCTGTCGCCCATTGACGACACCGTCAACCGCACCACATTCTACGAGTGAGTCCATCGTGACCCAGTAGCATTCTGAACGACCCACGCGAGTCCTCTTATAGATGAGAACCGAGACGACAACGAATCCGACAAGAACGAGTAACCACATGATAATTCTCCTTAGTTTGTTTGAATCTTGCAGTGCGGATAGAGGCGATTAGGACCACGGCGATTGCGATTCATCAAGGATGACAGACCATAGGCCGTCTCCATCTTCGCGCAACATGCCCAAGGTTGGCACGACTACACCAATCGCGCCCGATGCACGGAATTTTACGATATCTCGTATTTTCATGCTTCCCTCCCCGAGTTGGTAAACAACAAAACTGCATCAATACAGTAGGCTATTAGTAAAAATTGTCAGTCCCTCACCTAAGGATTAGGTGAGGGACGAGTCCCCCGCAAACACTAGCGCTTCTTTCGATAGGTTGTGGTGGTGCGACGGTCTAGGTTGATGACATAGAAAATTCCTGATGACGTTCGGCGAAGATGAAAGCGAAATGCCCCAACACGAATTCGGTAGAGGTCCTCAAACCCTTCAAACTTTTTCACATCTAACCCCTTGAGATTTTGCGCTTTAATGCGCGCCATCACCTCTTTGAGTCGGGCGCGTTCTTTATCGGTGAGGCGAGAGAGGAGTTTAGAAATCGGGTCCATGCCGAACAGGCCTTACAGTCGAGCCAGAAGCTCACTGATGCGCACCCCACCTTTGCGCACTTTGGTAAAATCGATGACCTCTTCCCATTTGCCAGAATCCTTTTCAATAGGACCAATACGAAACGCTGGCTTTGAGCGACGCACAACTGTAAAAGAGCGCCCTCGAGCGACTTGTCCGATGTAATACTCCATGCGCTGTCGTAAATCCTTAAGACCGATGATATCGTTGTGCATAGACGAAGGTTATCTTAAGATTATCCACACGTCAAGCAAAATAAAAGCCCCGGTTTCTCGGGGCACAGCCGTCGCCTCTTTTGGAACTCCCACTTCTGAAGTGGGCGAGATTGAGACGTATTCGACTGTAAGCACATGTTAGCATATGAGGGTTATTCTGTCAACCTCTCATCGCCAAAGAAAAACCGACCCTCTACGGGTCGGCGACTTACTCTGAACTGTCTCTCTTTCCGAATCCCGCGAGACTGAAAAGGAAATTGAGAAATCCCCCACCCTCCGAATCGCTCGTCTTATCTGCATTCCGCTCGGAGAGATTCCCCGATCCAGCAGCGTCATCACGCGCAGCGTGCCACGCCTTACCCGTCTCACTGCTACTCGAGTTTGTGTCTCGAGAAGCATCATTCTTATTATATCCGCTCATGGCGAACCTCCTAGAAAGAACGTATGAATTATGCTATCCTAAAACAAACTAAACGGATGTCAACACTCTTCAAGGCGTTATCAATCGAAGAAGAACACGAAATTTTGCATGCGGATGATGCAAAATTTTCAGGAATGCAAAAATATATCGAATCATACATCTTGCAAGCATTGAGCCATTTTGACGCCGATGAAGGAGAGAAATCTATCGCTCTCAAAAACCTCATCGATATAATCCCGGTAGCAGCCAAGCGCTTCGTGGAGAATCGTTCAACTGAAGACATGAAGTTTTCAACCTACTTCGGGTGGTATATCAGTGAAGAAGTTAAGAAATATACGTGGGAGCGGACGACCTAATCAAGCCCGCCCAGACCGAAGAGGAGTTCAATTTCAGTCGACAAAAACATCGCGTTCCCCATCCCCACTTCTGCATAGATGCGTTGCATGGATTATTACTTGGGGGTGACTTCCCGAATATTGGATTCCCAGAGTTTGAGGTGATTACCCACTTTTTTGACGAGCCACGTACCCGTGAAGTATCGGTAAACAAACTTTCCGTTCTCAAAATCTGTCGAAGAAAGATACACCGTCACGCGCATTGGATTTCGCTTATCAACCTCGATCTCTGCGGTGATGTCCAATTCATATGCGAATCCCTTTACCCACTCGTCATAAGTCACGTTTCCAATAAAATTCGGAGAAAGAAGATGGTATGCCTCATAAAAATTGCGAACCTTCAGATAGTTATAGTAGGCCCGCACCAATTCTTCCGGACTCTTGTCGGGATTAAATTCAATTTTTGAGATGTGCTCCCTGAAGTTCCCGGGGTATTTCCGGACATCCTTGATAAATTCGGCTGTGGTGATGCTGTTGATAGCCAGACTGAAGGCGCCATCCTCTCCGAGTGCATTTACACCCACAACGCGCCCACACATATCCAGTACTGGTCCTCCACTCATACCCGAAAGAATGCCACCCGCCAGTTGAATATAGTGAACAATCGCTTCATTTGTGGAATGAGTGCGCTCTCCAGACACGGTGGAATCATTGACGGTCACTCCTCCATCCAGTGCGCCTCCCATAGGATAGCCGAACGTGAGCACCTGCTCGCCAACGGGAATCACCACATCAGTAGGAAGCCAGAGGGGAGAAAGTTTTTTATCAATCGCAATCAGCGCCAAATCACGCGCTGGATCGGTCGCAACAACTTGCCCGATATCAAACGTACCGTCAGAATACACAATCTTCGGACTTGGTTCGGTGGCGATGACGTGATGATTGGTAATCATAAACCCGGGCTCAACCACAAAACCAGTACCCTCGCCTTCACCTCCGATGATGCGCGCCACTGATGGCGAGACATCTTTAATGACCTGAAAGCGATTACATCGCAGGCGATCAGCTCCGCCCAGTGCAGTTTCAATTGCCGCTAACCGCGTATCAAGCGAGTGATATACCAACCAAAACCCCAACGTCGGCACGGCGATAATATACAACAGAATCGTCGTCGGCCGCATTAGTACATACCACAACCTTCGGAAGGGCCATAAAAGAACGTTTCGTATAATCTCGTGTGATGGCCGCCATCCATTCTCGAAGTCACCCGGGTCCTCATGCATGCCTGCACTATACGCTTGAATATCAGAAACACCATTGTCGATAATGCTTTACTCGGCAAGTTTGAGCTCCTTGAGATTTTCCAACTGAAGCAATGAGATCATCTTCTCTCCATTTTTGGCCATCTTAATGTGTTTCCTACTTTTCCATACACGCGGAGCGCTATTAAAGTAAACAACTGAATGCGAGCCGTCTTTGTGAAGCTTCAAAACAAGCAAAAGATCGTTCTTATCTGGTTTCTTGAGATATGTATCACTGCCTTGCGTTGTCTTGATTTGAACGGGCTGGCCATTCCATTCCCCATCAACTCGATAAGTATTTGTAGGAAAAAGGTTCACACCGAGATGATGCTTCGCGAGCGCCTCTCCGATACTGCCGACCATGTAACCGTCTGGTGTAAATCGACGGCCCGGGAACATTTCTTCTAACTCTTTAACAAGAGCATATATTTCTTGAATAATCAGTGGAAATCTTTTGGTATCCATAGAATTATTTTATCCCACCACTCTCTTCCCCGCAAAAAATCCGATTGCCAGTCCAACGAGTAAAAAGAGGATTGGGGTCATGGGGGTTATTCTATTCTTCGTTTTCGAGTGTGTCGATTAATAACTTTTCTTCTTTCGTTACGAACGAACTCACGCGCTTTCATCGTTTTCTCGTCTGAAATATCAAGATGTTTGCACTCGGGACATGCAATTTGACATGCTGGACAATATCTTTTTGAGCATTTGGAGCATCGAATAATGAGAAAGGCGTGCGACAAGATATTCTATACTATTGGCAATGGAATTTTTTCAAGTAAGGATGAAATATCTATAGGTTGTTCTTCATCCATAGTTTTCAGGTCAGGTTTGTTATCAAGCATAGCGATCAAGCATCGCCCTACATTATACCCAAGATTAACTGGGACAGCATTGCCAATTTGTTTGTATTGCGATGAAATCGATCCTGAAAATTTCCATGTATCTGGAAATGTCTGAATGCGCGCATACTCTCGAACCGTAAGAGGTCTCGTTTCTTCGGGATGGCAACGCTCGGTTTGTTTTTGAGCAGGTGCACACGTAAGTGTGAGGGATGGTTCATCCCAAGAAAGACGCCGCGCCATTCCAGTTCGCCCTCCTCCCATAAAGTAGCTCGCGCCCATATATGTTTTTTGTAAATCGACAGGAAGATCTCGCCAGTATCCCCCTGGCGGCACCAAATCTAAAATAGCTTTCTTTTTCGGTGGATATTTCTGGCCTTCAGAAGCTGGGCAGTTCAAAATTGCTTCTTTAAGCGATACGGTATAATCCTGCTCCTTCGGAAAGAGGAGTGGCAAATCTAAATCTTTTCGCACTCCCATAATAATAAGCCGCTCTCGTTTCTGTGGCACATCAAGATATTGAGCGCGCAGCTCATCCATAAACAATCCATCGATTACTTTAATGATATTGCGCTCAGACGTGTAGTGCGCACCGAAGTCGTGTCGGATATCTTCGTCTTTGACATCCATAACGAACTGAAACATAGAACCGAAAATCGCCGGAGATACAACACCCCAGTCAAACTACGCCGCCTTGAGCACCTTGGCACGCATTTCCGAGGTAAACGACGGCATCGGCAACATTTCCGCGAACAACCCTCCGTTCACGTAGGGCAATGCCGCCAAGTCTTCGTCGAGATTCGTTTGTCGCTGGTCAATGGGCTTGTTGAGAGTCTGGAACACCTCAAATAGGCGGCCACCAAAATCGCTACCATCAGCCCGACTCTGAAAGATGAGATACCGATAAAACGATTCGCGAGGGTTAAATATCCCGGTGTCGTCTGCAAAGAAGCAGAACACAAGTCGCACCAGAAGTTTTTCGAGATTTTGCCGATCATACAAGCACTCTGCTAATGCTCGGTAGAGCTGCACAACTAGACGGACCACCTTGCGATTTACTGGATTTTCTTCGTGAAACTGGCGCACTTCCTGCCCAATGATAAATCCGAAAAGACGAATCTTCTTCGGTAGGTCCTTCAGGGCAAACTCGTGCTTTGCAACCCCACCTTCTGCCTCTAACTCATAGAGACGAAAACGTTGAAAATCGGAAACGATGATGTGTCGAGGTCGCTGCTCTTCGGGCAGTGTAATCGAATAATCAGAGGCTTGTTTATAGGCACTGTCGAGACTCTTTCCTACCGACTTATGCTCGACGACGAGAACGCCGGGCCAAAAGAGATCAATAAACCCATGTTCCCCAGAAATCTTCTTGACCGCCTCTTCGTACATCGCCACCGAACGACGCTGAATATCGAAAATAGCAAAAAACTCATTCCAGAATGTTTGCTTTTCCGCCTGTTCGCGTGTCTCACCGACCCAAGTGTGAGCAAATGACGCAGCGCGAATTCTGATTTCATTCCATGAGAGCATAGCGGTGTATTGCTCAAATTATGCCCTAATAAGGGCGGAAATCAAACTGGGGAACAGCTTACGGACACCATCCATCGCTATCTATGCTTGGCAAGTTAAATCTTTGGTGTATATTGGTTTTACCGTGACCGGTGTTTTTTTATGGCAATAGATCTCCCCCCTAGGATTCAGACGATCGTTGAACTCGTTGGCGAGTACTTTAAGCTAGAAGATAATGAGCTGATTGAGAGACACAACGAACTCCTTCGCATGGCGGATATCAAGGATGGGAAATATGGAGATAATCATCCGCATCACGGCCTTCGAGCTTACATCCGGCGAAGAGCACTGAAGCACGTCGTCGAAGAACGAAGGGCTGAGCTATCTAAAGACCACACCGCAGAAGAAGTATTAGCGAAGATTACGGCCGCAGTGGAACAGGTACCGGAGATTATTGTCAATTTTGATAAATATGAATATCAGCTAGAGCCCGATAAGACTGAAAAGTCAGAAAAATACTTCTTTGCGAAGCACTATCAAGGCGAACCATCTATCCGGGTATTATGCGAGAGAACTAAGGCAGGACTCGAAATTTGTTCAATCCATTTCACTAAGCAAAAGAAGGACGAATAAAAACACCACCCGAGGGTGGTGTTTTTATGTTGCTTGAGGTGACGGCAGGTGTATTGCTACACCAATTCACCTATGGGTACACCGTTTTATAAGTGTCCGCAGCAAGCCGATTGGAAATTTTCTGTCGCCAAGCAACGACAACCCGATACTACTAGAAACCACCAATTACGCAAGCGCTATTATCAAAGTAACAAAAATCTGGGCTTTTGTCAAGTCCTGACAGTTGTTACACAGAATATCATACGTTTCATAACCACTCCTCTACGAATTAAGTTTAACAATTACGGTGAAAGCCAGGAAGTGGATAACTATTGAATTCCACCGTCACGCAGTAGCGCTTTTTTTCAGCGAGCCACCTCGCGGACTCGGAACTTCCTTTGGTCGCAGTTTATCTGAAAAGCATTCTATCTGTCGTACCGAGCCTGCCTGCCGGTAGGCAGGGCTTCCCACTCGGCAGACCTCAAGGATTTCCTTCGGTCACACCTCATCGGTGTCAACGGCTCATGGCATGAGCCGTTGAATATTATGAGCCGTTGAATTTCCGAGCAATGTGACACGCGCCAGACTCCGCCCGACAACTCTTGACGTGGGGAGCGGAAGCGGAAATCTACTTGAGTAACTGCGTCACCAGCGCGACGATTTGGTCTTTCTTCTTGGGGTCGCTTTCGGCGATGAGGAGCGTCAGCGTCGTGAGACTGGCGGGGGTAATATTAGCACGCTTCTTTGCGTTTGATTTACGGAGAAACCAGATAAACGCAAAGGCACCCGAACGTTTGTTGCCGTCGGTAAAAGGATGGTCTTTGACCATGAAATACAGAAGGTGCGCCGCGCGCTCTTCGACGCTTGGGTAGAGGGGTTTGCCTCCAAACGATTGCATTACATTCCCCACGATTCCCTCGATACTTCCCCGCACACGCTCATGGGCAAACACATCGGAGACACCATAGACACGGATGAGTTCTGTACGAAAACCTGCGATTGCCGTGGTGAGCTCTGTGCCAGAAAGCTCAACCGCTTTCTTGGTGGTGCCGATGGGTGAGAGAGATTCTTTATCGTAGGCATCCAGTGAAACCCAAGTGCTCGCGTATTCCTTGATAAGCTAGAGGACGTCTTTTGGATTGAGCGTGATGTGTCCCGGCAAAATGGCTTGAATATCCGCAATAGATTTCATAAGCCACTCGTAGTTTTGCGAGATACGCGAGCGATTGATAGTATAGCCGTCCACGATATGGGCATGGAGAGTTTTAGTTGCCCATCGACGAAATTCAATCGCTATCTTGGAATTTGTTCTGTATCCTACGCTCAAAATAACATCTAAAGAATATGAAACGACGGGTTTATCTGAATTTGCAATATGCATTTTTTGCATATTGCTTTTTTCGTCCACCTCACCATCACTAAAAATATTATTGATATGACGAGAAACAACTGATTGATCAACCTCAAACAGGCTGACAATCTGCGCTTGCGTTGCCCAGACCGTATCACGCGAGAAATCACCGCGAAGCTCAATAGCTCCATTCTTTGCCTGATAAATGATGGCCTGATTGTTCGTTGGCTTCTTCTTCATACTGCATAAATAGCGTACGCTTTCTGATTCTTAAATCAATACGGTTTCGCAAATCACACAACCCCCGGGCGGGGGTTGTGTGGTGCTTGGCTACCGGGGAGCTTTCGTTATCCCTCACTTAATTAAGTGAGGGATAAATTCGGACTGCGCTACTCACTCGCTACGCGAGTTGCGTCGCGGTCCTCATTTACATTTTAATCTCTATATCCACTCCAGCGGGGAGGGCAAGATTCGTGAGGGACTCGATGATTTTGGGGGTCGGAGAGAAGATATCGATGAGACGCTTGTGAATGCGCATCTCAAACTGTTCGCGAGAGTGCTTGTCGATGAACGAGGCGCGGTTGACCGTAAACTTTGAGATTTCGGTGGGCAATGGCACGGGGCCGACTGGTTTGCCGCCGTAGCGCTCTATCGTGTCAGCAATCTGACGAGCAGATTTGTCGATGATTTTGCTGTCGTACGCGCGCAATTTGATGCGAATGCGCTGTTCGACTTTTTCAACTTTCTTAGCTTTTTCAGCTTTCTTGGTAACCATGACAAAGAGCGGGAGGTTTCGTGATTATTTGATAATCTTGGTGACCGCACCTGCGCCAACCGTCTTGCCACCTTCGCGGATTGCGAAGCGCTGTTTCTCTTGCATAGCAATAGGAGCAATCAAGGTGACTTTCACGGTAACGGTATCACCTGGCATAACCATCTCGGCACCCTCGGAGAGGATAACTTCACCGGTCACATCAGTCGTGCGGAAGTAGAACTGTGGCTTGTAACCCTTGAGGAATGGCGTGTGACGTCCACCCTCTTCTTTGGTGAGCACGTAGATTTCTGCCTCGAACTCGGTGTGTGGGGTGATACTACCTGGCTTGGCGAGCACCTGACCGCGCTCGATGTCTTCTTTCTTCAAACCACGGAGCAAGATACCTGCGTTGTCGCCTGCCATACCCTTATCAAGTGACTTGTTGAACATTTCGATACCCGTGACGACGGTCTTCTGGGTTGGGCGAAGACCGACGATTTCGATTTCATCGTTGACCTTGGTGATACCGCGCTCGATGCGTCCAGTGACCACCGTGCCACGACCTTCGATGGAGAAGATATCTTCAACTGGCATCAAGAACGGAAGATCTATTTCGCGCTTTGGTTCTACGACGTAAGTGTCGGCGGTGTCGATGAGCAACTTGACTGCCTGTGCATAGGGATCATCCATAGACTTGGCTTCGAGTGCTTTGAGAGCCGAACCGCGGATAACGGGAGAATCCATGAAGCCCTGCTTCTTGAGAAGATCCTTGAGTTCCTCTTCGACGAGGTCAAGCATTTCTTTGTCGTCTACCATATCAACTTTGTTGAGGAAGACGATGATATACGGAACCCCAACCTGACGTGCCAGGAGAATGTGCTCGCGGGTCTGTGGCATCGCGCCATCGGTGGCGGCGACGACCAAGATTGCACCGTCCATCTGGGCGGCACCCGTGATCATGTTCTTGATATAGTCAGCGTGTCCTGGAGCGTCGATGTGTGCGTAATGGCGGTTTGGCGTCCAATACTCGGAGTGATGAAGCGCGATGGTGATACCACGTGCTCTTTCTTCGGGTGCGTTGTCGATACCTTCAATGCCCTCAACGCGAGCTCCGTAGCCCTCGCCCTTGAGCATATCTAAAACGTGCAAAATCGACGCGGTAAGCGTTGTTTTGCCGTGGTCAACGTGGCCAATGGTGCCAATGTTAACGTGTGGTTTACTACGATCAAATGCTTCTGCCATGGTGTTGTATGTGTGTGTGATACGCCTGTTAGTTCACCAGACCAGTGTTGCCGTGGTGTGCTCCAGTGGTCTGGCGGTATCGCACAAATTAGATGATATTTATTCTATACGAAATCTTTCGAAAAGTCAACTACTTTGCCATCCCCGCCTCTTCCTGTGCTATTTGCTCTTTGAGCGCGAGGATTTCGTTATTTAATCTCTCGAGCACTGAATCCTGCGTTGCCGCTGTGACTACCGGAGGTCGGGACTTCGGCCACCGTGCTGAAATTGGTACGTCCTGCGGCTCTTCGGTCGCCTGCAGTTCCCGAACTATCAGTGGTTGGTGCCCCTCCTCGACCAGCACAACCGCGACGTTCTCTTGGAGTAATTTTCGTATTTGTTTGGTATTCATAGTATTATTTTTTTCCCTCTTGAATTTGCGCCATTACATTTACAGGTACGGGATCATAGTGAGAATAGGTCATAGAAAAATTTGCGCGACCCTGGGAGAAAGAACGCATAGCGGTAGCATACCCGAACATTTCAGATAAGGGAACACGCGAGTCAATAATCTTGAGCCCCAGCGAACCGCGATCGTTGACGTTGAGAATCTGCCCACGGCGGGAGTTTAAGTCACCCGTGGCGGCTCCCAGATAATTATCAGGCACGGTCACTTCGACTTTCATAATTGGCTCGAGAATCACGGGCTTTGCACGACGGACCGCTTCTTGCAGTGCCATGCTTGCGGCAACTTTGAAGGCGATTTCTGAAGAGTCCACATCGTGGTAAGAACCATCGTAGACCGTAACCTTCAAATCAACAAGGGGGAACCCAGCGATGACACCCTTGTCGAGTGCCTCACGCACACCCTTTTCAATGGCGGGAATAAATTCGCGAGGAATTGCACCGCCTTTGACTGCATCTTCAAATTCAAATCCTTTGCCACGCTCAAGTGGTGCGACGCGCAACCAGCAGTGTCCGTACTGTCCGCGACCACCCGTCTGCTTGATGTATTTTCCTTCTGCTTGCGCTTCGGTGGTGACGGCCTCTTTGTAGGCGACTTGAGGTCGGCCCGTAGTGGCTTCCACGGTAAATTCGCGACGCATACGGTCAACGATAATTTCGAGGTGGAGCTCACCCATACCCTTGATGATGACCTGGCCCGTCTCTGGGTCGGTACCCACGCGCAGGGTCGGATCTTCGTCGGAAAGTTTGCGCAGTGCCACGCCCATCTTTTCTTGGTCGGCTTTGGTCTTTGGCTCGATACGCAACGAAATAACTGATTCGGGAATATCGATACCCTCCAAAATCGTTGGGTGTTCGGGGTCACAGAGCGTGTCACCCGTTTTGGTATCTTTCATACCCACGGTGGCGGCGATGTTGCCCGCGGAGATTTCTTTGATTTCTTGTCGCTCATTGGCGTGCAAGCGCACGATACGTGCGATGCGCTCTTGCTGGCCCGTGCGTGTGTTGAGCACGTAGGTGCCCGCTTCGAGTTTGCCTGAATACACACGGAAGAAAGTCAACGAGCCCACGTACGGGTCAGTGGCGGTTTTGAAGGCGAGCGCGCGAAAGGGCTCTTTCTCGTCGGGATGCACTTCCATTTCTTCACCGGTGAGTTGATTAATACCTTTGATGGCGGGGATATCGGTTGGCGCAGGAAGATAGTAGGCGACCGCATCCAAGACGAGCTGTACGCCCTTGTTTTTGAGCGCAGAACCCGTGACGACGGGGTACATTTTGCCCGCGCAAGTGGCAGTACGAGCCAGACGGCGAAGCGTTGCCACATCGGGCTCATTGCCTTCGAGGTACGAGGCCATGATGACGTCATCGTGCTCGACAAGTTTTTCGACGAGCTGTGCGCGGAATTTCTTTGCGTCGTCGACGAGGTGTGCAGGAATGTCTTTTGACTTAATAATTTTTTCACCACGCTCACCCTCGAAGGTGACGTACTCCCTGGTCAGCAAATCAACCACACCATTAAACTTGTCTTCGTGGCCATCGGGAATTTGGAACAACACCGCATTGGGCGAAAGCTGTTCGAGGATGCTCTGGTAAGAACGCTCAAAACTCGCACCGAGTCGGTCGAGTTTATTGATAAAACAAATGCGCGGGACATTATACTCGTCTGCGTAGCGCCAGTTGGTAAGTGACTGCGGCTCAACACCAGCGACGCCATCGAAGACCACCACCGCACCGTCGAGCACGCGCAGTGAGCGCTTTACCTCAATGGTAAAGTCGATGTGTCCTGGCGTATCGATGATATTGAGGCGAACTTTTTCGGCCTCTTTATCAATCGCATCAGAGGGCGTCCAGTAGGCAGTAGTAGCGGCGGCGGTAATGGTAATACCACGCTCGCGCTCCTGTTCCATCCAGTCCATGATAGTATCCCCTTCATGTACTTCTCCGATTTTGTGACTGATACCCGTGTAATACAAAATGCGCTCGGTGGTAGTCGTTTTTCCCGCATCAATATGCGCGATGACACCGATGTTGCGAATCTTTTCAATTGGATAATCTGCCATGAAAAAAGGACGAATGAATGTTCTGGTGCCAACTACAGTTGACACCCCTATCTACCCCAGGCAAAGTGAGCGAATGCTCGGTTTGCGTCCGCCATGCGGTGCACATCCGCTTTCTTTTTGACTGCATTGCCGGTGTTATTGAAGGCGTTGACGAATTCTTCGGCAAGCTTCACGTCCATCGCACGACCCTTGCCCGAGCGAGCAGAATCAATCATCCAGCGCAGGGCGAGTTGCACGCGACGTTCAGGACGAACTTCGATAGGAACTTGGTAGTTTGAACCCCCGACACGGCGACTCTTGAGCTCCATGGTTGGGCCCGTGTTGGTGATAGCGGTATCGAGCACTTCGATAGCGGTCTTTTTGAGGGTAGCGCTGGAGGAATCAAGTGCGCCGTAGACGATGCGGCTGGCGAGACTGCGCTTGCCGTCTTTCATGATTTGGTTAATCAGCTTGGTCACGAGAATACTCGAAAAGCGTTGGTCGGGTTCGAGAACGTGCTTCTTTTTGAGAGGAATGGGACGACGCATAGGTTAAATTAGGCAGTTTTCTTGGGACGCTTCACACCATACTTGGAACGCTCCTGCTTGCGGCCTTCGACGCCTGCGGCATCAAGCTTTCCACGAACGATATGGTAGCGAACACCAGGAAGATCTTTGACACGGCCACCGCGAATAATAACCACCGAGTGCTCTTGCAGGTTGTGGCCGATACCAGGGATGTAGGCGGTGACTTCCATACCATTGGAAAGGCGGACGCGCGCGATTTTGCGCAGTGCCGAGTTTGGCTTCTTAGGGGTGATTGTGGTGACCTTTACGCACACGCCACGCTTGTAGGGCGAGGGGTTGGCGACGGGACGATTCTTGAGATGATTAAAACCGAACGCCAAAGCCGGTGACTTGGTTTTCACTCGGACAGTCCTGCGTGGATGACTCATGATTTGATTGAATGTTGGCATAATAAAAAACGGAACCCCCTCACTAACCTCTGATTTGTTGCAGGAGCAAGTGTATCAGAAGAGTCGGTGACCTGTCAATATCGTAAACAGGCCACCCATCAGCGGTATGAGCCTCGGGAATACATAGAAAATGACGAGGACGATGAGAAGCCACTGATAGCGGTACATGGCAACTTTGAGGCCGTAAAATCGTGCGGGTAGGAATGTCATCAGAAGCCAGTGCCCATCCAGGGGTGGCACGGGTATAAGATTGAAAAACGCCAGTACGATATTAATCCAAACCACAAACCCCAACATACTGACAAACAATGGTGGCAAATCAGCACCAGCGAAGCGAATCACCATACCAGCAAGAATCGCGAGCGTGAGATTGACTGCTGGCCCAGCAAGGGCGACCTTTGCTGGGCCATAGCGCTTATCATTGAGACTATTTGGGTCATAGGGGACGGGCTTTGCGTAGCCAAACATGAATCCTCCGACAAGATTAGTAATAATGGGGAGCACAATCGAGCCGAACATATCCAGATGTACGAGTGGATTGAGCGTGAGACGCCCCATGCGCTCGGCAGTCAAGTCCCCCATAGAGCGAGCCATAAGCCCGTGTGCCAACTCGTGGAGCACCACAGAATAAATAAGGACAACGATTTGGAAGATAATGAGAATGAGTGCAGAATCCATATATAATGTAGAGGGTATTGCCAAATTACCAGTTTTCAGTTACTATGTCCAAACTATGTCCGTCAAATGCCCCCAATGCTATAAAGGTTCCCGCATGGTTACCAGCCGAGTGCTTTTGCGCGGTCACTACAACCCGACCGGCAAAACCCGCAAGAAACCAAATCTTCAGTGGGCGCGACTCCCTGCTGTTGGTGGAGTCCCGGGCAAGCGCATCCGTATGTGCACGGACTGTATTAAGACACTCGCCAAAACATAAAAACATCCCACTCGGGATGTTTTTTGTTGGTCGGAATAAAAAAGGCCCACGGGGAGTGAGCCTGCCAGCGAGAACGCTGGACTTGAGGCTAGGCGAGCTTAGCGCCCTTGAGGCGCATATTGTGCCAGTAGCGAAGTAGCGGTGGGAATTTGATTGCCGCCCAATCGTAGAGCGTGGAGATGATTTGCTTTTGGGGCGACATCAGCTCCCAGCTTGCTGTTTCGATTGTGGCACGCACACCCATGAAGTGGCGCACGAGAAGATCGGTCTTGAGCGCACGCGTTGCCTCACAGAAAACGGTCAACTGCATATCCTCACGCGTATCCTTACGAAGGAGTCCTAGACTTCTCATGTATGCAGTTGCAAACATGATATTGTCGGGGGTGGTATATGATTGCTCTTCCAAGTGAATTCGCCCTGGCAAATCCTTGAGTTGCGGCAGTACATAGTCCCACATCACCCGGGCTTCGGAAGCTCCAGGGGCGCTGAACTGCTGGCTAAACCCTCCACAAAGTATTAAGCAATCGGGCTTCTCCTGATTGCAGAACCGAATAACACGATCAAGGTACATTTTGAGCTCGGGTACCAGATGGCACCCATAGCCACACACGATGACGATGTGTTCTGCCACTTGACTACCCCCAAATTGTTAAACTTCAAATTGAAAATCATTATATCATACTTATTATTACTACGCAACTAACAACATCCCGAACGGGATGTTGTTAGTTAATTTATGTCGGGCCGTCGGGAATCGGACCCGAGTTACATGACCCCCAGCCATGCGTAATACCATTATACCACAGCCCGCCTACGGCTGCGGGCCCGTAATGCGTACGAATTGTATCGTAAAAACATCTCTTCGTCCATCAAAAAAACCCCACCGGATGGTGGGGGCACGAAGGAACACACGACTAGGCACCTTTGCGAATGGCGTATACCGCTAAAGCGTTCAGGGCCAGATTGGGAACTGCCACGCCCGTTGCTTTGCACATGACGCGTAACTGTCCCTCTGCTTCGATGAGTTGCAACATGACCAAGACACTGGACATCGCCTCATAATGATCGAAGACGACGCGGAGACGTTCGCGAATAACGAGCTCCGAATTGTTGATGAACCGCTTCCAGAGGTCGCGCAATTCTGGAGTCTCTTCGCAGGTGCGGATAAATCCGCTCAGACTAATACGTCGATTGGGTGCCACTTTGATTTCTCCTTTGTGAAAAAACTACTTTGTATCGCTGGCGGGTCACCGAAGGTAACCACAACGCTGACTACTATTATAGCATATCTTTAAGATTTCGCAAGTATCCGCTCTGTCCCGCTCCTGTCTGCCGGCAGGCCTGCGCTAGCATAGACACGTTTAGTTCAGTCTCCGTTGTCTTTCGTAACCCACCGAGCGAATCACTCTCATGAGCTCTCGTTGCATAGCATGCGGGTTCGCACATACAAATCGCAGTCGCCCGCCTTGCCGAGACGCAAGTCGAGGCAGATAGTCCGCATCGCCGAGCATCCCTGCCTACCGGCAGGCAGGCGCATGACCGGAGCACAAAGAATCCCTCACTTATAGAATAAGTGAGGGATTGGAATGCGGACCTGCCTGCCGGCAGGCAGGGATTCGGATGCTTCGGCTGTGACACGGACAGACTGTGCAGTACTCTATGCGAACTGACAACGAGAGCTTATGGGAGTGGGGAGCGAGGGGAGTGACATGTGCAAGTACCACAAAACCGCCTCGTGGCGGTGTAATGGTAGCCCGATCAGCAACCACATAAGCAACTTAGCATGAAGACAATAAGGTGGCCGCACCTCCGACACAGCAAGGCGTCGGAGCTGATATAAGCCTCCCTGGTTTCAAAAAAGTTGTCCTAAGGCTTATGCAGAACTGATCGAACCACCTTTAGCATACCGTGGGTGCCCACCGTCGCAAGTGTATAAGAATTGAAGCCCTATTTGACGTTTCCTTGCAATTATGCTAGTATAAAAATGCTAGGGTTCTTCTTAGCACCTTTCAAAGGAGCCGGCATGTCAAGCAACACGCCAAAACCCCACCAACATCGCATCGGCGGACAACTCCTCCATTCTCTCGGAGTCGACGTCTCTCATCAAGATCGCGATGAGACGCTCGAGCCAACATCAGTCACGGGGTGCGTCGCCCCCGAGTTCGGCGAACAAGCGGCCGAGCGCCGTATCGGCCTCGATCACATCGATCGATGACCAAAAAGCCCAGCACACGAGTGTGCTGGGCTTTATAATTTCTTACTCCTGTTCGCGAAGCGTCATCTTTGTATAGCCGGGTTTGTGACTGACCAACTCTTCGGGTTTAAACCACACCGCGATTTCGATAGCGGCATTTTCTGGAGAATCAGATGCATGCACGAGATTGAATACGCCTAATTTCTTTTCATCAGAATAGCGATAGCTCACGTGCGCGAAGTCACCACGAATAGTGCCGGGTGCGGCGGCTTTTGGTTCAGTCGCACCGATGAGCTTGCGCACGACCTCAACGATATCGACACCTTCCCACACCATCGCAACGATAGGGCCCATGGTGAGCATTTCAATCATGAGCGTGCGCACGTGCTGGCCACGACGCTTCGCTAAATCTTCGGTGTAGTGCAATTTTGCGGTGTCTTCAGAAGATGCCAAGAGCTTCATGCCGACAAGCTTGGCGCCGATGCGTTCGAAACGCGTCAAAATTTCTCCAAGGATTCCCCTATCAACTGCGTCTGGCTTCAAGAGTACGAGGGTGCGTTCAAGCATGGTGATGTGTAATGAGATTAGTCCATCCACAATACAGTGAAAATGCGACAAAGACAAGGTTCAGTCGCTCACCACAGAATCATACCCCCGCCCAACCCCTCGCTACAGGAGTCATACCGTTCTGACATGCCTGCCTGCCGGCAGGCAGGAACGAAGATGCACTCTCTGCTGGGCATGCCAACGGACGGCATCTATATGCGCGAGTCGCTTCACTAGGGTTATGCGAGAGTATGATTCTGTGGGAGCTCCCTTCAAGCGCAGAGCAGACACATACCCTCGAGAATCATAGCTTGCGGGTGAGCACAGATAAGATGGCATTCGCCAGCCTGGCGTAGCCAGGTTGCTGAACATCGGGGAGCATCCCTGCCTGCCGGCAGGCAGGCGCATGACCGGAGCACCGACAATCCCTCACTTATATAAGTGAGGGATTGGAATGCGGACCTGCCTGCCTTGCCTAGACGCAAGTCGAGGCGGGCAGGGATTCGGATGCTTCCCCAGATGTGAAGAGAATGCCACTCCAATGCTCACTGATTAGCGAGGGTATGTGTCTGCGATGAGCGCGAAGTGGTCAGCTCCAGCGGGCGGAGCGAGGATCTTTTCGATACCAGCCATGTCGTAAGGAGGACGTAGAGCGAGAGCATGAGTGGCGTTGAGAGATTAATGGTGAGCGCCGCATACGGAAGTTGCGAGAAAAATCCTATGATGGAAAGCTGAAGTGCAGAAACCAACCACGCCAGTTGCCCAACGAAAGCACCCGCCCACGGCCACAGCACTCCTGCAATTGCGGTAGCAAATCCCAGCGCCATCGCAGTGGGCACCAATGGTAAGACCAGCATATTCACGGGCAATGTGTACACTGCAAAAATTCCGAACACATGCAGGAGCAGTGGGAGCACCGCAATCTGTGCTGAAAGTGTTGTAGCGATGAGCGATGCGAGTGTTTTGTATCGCACCAAACGCACGACAAGTGGCTCAAGCAGTGGCTGTACGTACACGATACCTGCGAATGCTAAAAACGAAAGCTGGAATCCCACATCCCAGCGCAAAATGAGCGGATTATACAGAAGCATCGCAACCGCGGTTACTGCAATCGACATCGTTGCGTCCGAGAGTCGCCCAAAGCGCTGTGCAGTTATCGCCAAAATTCCCATGATTGCGGCGCGCACCACCGAAGCACCTGCGCCCACAAAAATAACGAACAGAACCACGCCTACTACGGCAACAATATACGCTCTGCGCGTGCCCAATGGCGCCAAAAGCATCATGAGCACGGTGACTAAAATCGTAATATTGTATCCCGACAGTGCAACGATGTGGCTTGTACCCGTGCGAGCGAATGCATTTTTTAATCCTGCGCTAATATTGCCTTTCGCACCCACCAAAATACCCGTCAGAAATCCCGCTTCAGGCTCGGGCACCGCTTGTACGATAGCATCTTTGAGGGCGAGGCGCAGTGAAGCGAGCTTGCCAGCACTCCATACTTCTAGACGCAGGATGCGCGAAGCGTTTTCCACAATTGGTACATCATACGTTGGGAAATACATGGTCCCGCGAATATCGTCTTTTGCCAGATAGCCGATATAATCAAAATCAGCAAAGTTTTTTGGTTGCTGAAGTTTCCCTTTGAGTATCAACCACTGCCCTTGTCGCGGACGAATCCAATCAGGACCTGATACCAGCACACGATCATCAGTATCAACTGTTTTCGTATCAGTGATAATCTGGAGAACATGAAACGTATATCGCCCACCCGTTGCGGTTGTTTCAAAATCACCATCCACATAACCGTTGAGTGCGACCACGGGTTTACTCTGGGCGAGGCTCCAAACGATTGATTGCTCATTGAGTACGTTCTGGGTTCGCCACATTCCAAACGCACACGCCAGAATTGCAACAGCCACAATGCTCAACCAGAGACGACGAGCAAGAAGCAACACGCCACTCGCTACCACCAGCGACCACAGCATAGCATCGCTCACGATAAGCCAGGAGGCGACGACGACGCCTAGAATAATGGCGCAACAGAGTATGAGAAATATTTTCGACGGATGCATGGGACGAAGAGTACTAAAGTAAGATAAACCCCGCCAGTGGCGGGGTTAAGCTTTCACAGAAGGCTCTCGTGTGGGAGGATGAAATGTCGTAACGAATTCCCAGAAACTAAAGAGGAGAAATAGAGAACCGATATGAATCGAGTACGGTTTCCCATTACTAACCGTTTGTATCCCCACAAAAAGATGGAGAAGTGAATTGAGTCCGAACCAAATGAAACCAAGCTCATAAGGCGAGGGTGACTACGACCCATACTGCAATAGTCATCAGCAAGAACCCTAGACACAACAGATACAGCCGAGCGATATCTTGAACTCCTGGTTGCCATGCCGCTGCACCCATGATGAATCCCCCCAAAAGGAGTATGGGGCTCATTGTGAGGCAGAATATAAGCGTCAGGTAACGGAAAATTTGAACTTTCGACATTCCCACTCACCTCCTGCATGAAAAGAACGATGAGGTACTCTACCCCCATCGCTCTTTTCTGTACAGTGCTTGCTCTTGGTTAGTTGCAAACACCCGTTGTCGCAAAACAATTCGGACACGAGTAGCACGAACCTGCCTTAAACATCAGCGTACCGCAATTATTGCACACGGGTGCGTCCGCATTGGTTGCCGTGAGCCTGTGGGGAACAACCGCTGCACCAACAGGAACATAATGGTGTGGCGGTATAGGTTCCTCTGGATTTGCTATTTGCTCTGCGCGCGATGCAGACACCGATACGAGCTCAACGTGAGGACCCATGGCGGGGCCACTATCAGGTCCAAAGAGTTCTTCGCGGTCTTCATCATTGAGAAATCGAGTGCCCAGATAGCGGAAAATATAATCAATGATGCTCTTTGCCATTGGAATGTCTGCGGTGTTCGTGAAACCTGCTGGTGCGAAGCTCATATCTTTGAATTTGCGTACCAGTGTTTTTAACGGAACGCCAGCTTGCAGAGAAACGCTCACCAGCGTCGCAATGGTATCGAGCAATCCCGAAACCGTGCTTCCCTCTTTTGCGGCAACGATAAAGAGCTCACCGGGCTTGCGCGTGTCGGGATAGAGACCCACCGTCATGTAACCTTCGTAACCACCCACCGAAAACTTGTGGGTGAGCGCGGGGCGTTCATCGGGAAGATGCACGCGTGTGTAGCCGTTTACCTTCTCAACTTTGCCCGCAACTGGTTCCGATGCGGTTTCTTCAATCTTTGCTTCTTTGTTTTCTGATGTGCTCATAGGTTGCACACCCTTGGAGCCGTCGCGATAAATGGCGATTGCTTTGAGTCCCATTTTCCACCCTTGCATAAATGCATCGTAAACATCTTCGACGGTAGCCGCACTAGGCATGTTAATGGTTTTCGAAATTGCACCCGAAATAAACGGCTGTGCGGCCGCCATCATACGCAAATGACCCATGTAGCTGATTGAACGCTCGCCATGTGTCGCCTTAAACGAGCAATCAAACACGGGCAGGTGCTCGAGCTTGAGGTGGGGCGCACCTTCAATAGTCTCACGCACGAGCAAATAATCATTGATTTCGAGCACTTCTTTGTCGCTGTATCCCAAATTGCGCAACGCCTGCGGGACCTGCGTGTTCACCAGCTTGAGCACACCCCCACCGACCAGCTTTTTGTATTTGATGAGTGCCAGCTCTGGCTCGATACCAGTGGTGGCACAGTCCATCATGAAGGCGATGGTGCCTGTGGGTGCAAGCACGGTCACTTGCGAGTTGCGCACACCGTATTCACGAGCAAGCTCGAGCGCTTCGTGCCAGACGACGCGAGATGCGGCCTGCAAACTCTTGTCGCCAACGTTCGCGCGCGTGGCTTCTTCGAAGAGTTTGTCGGCCTCGTGGCGATGCATATCGATTACATCGAGCTGGGGGTCACGATTGACTGAAAAACCTGCGTACGGCCCCTTGGCATCGGCGATGAGCGCACTCATACGGTATGCCTGCCCTGCCATGAGTGAGGTAATCTGCCCTGCCATAAGTATTCCTTCTTTGCCATCATACGGAAGCCCCATTGCCATCAACAGCGCACCGAGGTTTGCGTAGCCCAAACCGAGCTCGCGAAAATCATTGGCATTCTTGCCGATTTTTTCGGTGGGGTAGCTGGAGTAGCCCACAATAATATCTTGCGCGAGAATGACCGTTTCAACCGCATGGCGGAACATGGGTGTATCAAACGTACCCCGTCCGACATGGTCATCCGGGCGGGCGGCTTCGCGAAGGAACTTGAGAAGATTGAGCGATGCGAGGTTGCAAGCGCTGTTATCGAGGTGCATGTACTCACTGCACGGGTTGGATGCATTAATACGACCCGTATTGGATGCGGTGTTCCACTTGTTAATGGTGGTGTCGTACTGCATGCCAGGATCGGCCGAGTGCCATGTGGCATCAGCAATCCACTGCATCACCTCACGTGCGCGAACCGTCTCAATAACCTGCCCCGTGGTGACCGCTTTGAAATCCCAGTTGCCATCGGCTTCAACGGCGCGCATAAATTCATCGGTGACGCGTACGGAATTATTTGCGTTCTGGTATGGAAGGAGCGTATAGGGCGAGAAGAGATCGCCATCAAGAGAATTGGCGATACCCGATGCTTCCAGCACCTTAGAATATTCCTCAATAACTTTTTTGCAGTTAATGAAATCTTTGAGATCGGGGTGATCCACATTCATGACTACCATTTTTGCGGCGCGTCGCGTCGTACCACCCGAGCGAATTGTATTTGCCACTCCATCGGCACCCTTCATAAATGAAACGGGGCCCGATGAGTATCCCCCCTTGGACAATGGTTCTTTTGAAGAGCGCAACTTCGAGACGTTCAGCCCAGAACCTGAACCGCCCTTAAAAATAATTCCCTCATCGCGATACCAATCAAGAATCGAACTCATGGTGTCATCCACCGACAGAATAAAGCATGCGGAGCACTGGGGTTTGTCGTAGACGCCGACGTTAAACCACACGGGAGAATTAAAAGAGAAGTACTGATTCACCAGCAACCACGTGAGATCTTCAGTGTAGCGCTGTGCATCATCGGTGGTGGCAAAATAGCCACCTTTGACGCCCCAAAAACCGATGGTCTTGGCGACACGATCAATCATCTGTTTCACGCTCCACTCGCGCTCTGGCGTACCCAGCTGTCCACGAAAATATTTACTCGTGACAATATCGGTTGCGGTTTGAGACCAAAATGAAGGAACCTCAACGCCAAGTTGTTCGAAGACCACCGTGCCGTTGGCCTTCGTGATACGCGCATCGCGCTTCTCCCACGAAATTTCATCGTAGGGATGAGCCGAAGAAGAACCAAAGAGGCGCTCCCACGTGAATCCCGTTTTTTTACGCCCCATGGGGATCATGCGTTCTTTGGTTCCGACGGCGGACTGAAGGTGACTACGAGACTGCGGCGGTGTGATATCCATCGGCGGTTTTGAACACATTCGCCGGGGCACCCAAGCCACACACTGCGGTGTGGTAGGACGGCGGTATGTATTTGTGAACGTCACCCTCTACAGAGGATTGGACTACCATTGTAGTACCTCACGTGAGGCACGCAAATGTGGATAAATAAAACGTTCTGCGACACATCAAACCCCATAAAAAATGCTCAATTCTAACGAATTTGACTTTATTTGAATAGTATAGTTTAATTTCATCTCATTGTCTCAATCTCATTTTAGAATCACCTTGCTCCCACTCTCATACGCTCTGGTTGCAGTTCGCACAGAGTACTGCAGTCTGTCCGCATCACAGCCGAAGCATCCGAATCCCTGCCTGGCGTAGCCAGGCGCATGACCAGTGCGCCAGGAAAATGCGGGTACAGGAGCTGCGCAGGGCCGTTTTCTGCGAGAGATGTTCTAAACTACTTCATTTTGCGGCGGATGAACGCAGGGATGTCGAGATCAAAATCATCCGAAATCGATGCATCGGTAATCGTCTCACGCGCAGGTTGCTGGGATGCGGGCGATTGGGTTTGTGATGGCGGTGTATAGGTCTGCTGTTCAGGCGGGCGTTGAGGTTGAGACTGACGCGCTTCGCCCCCGAAAAATCCAATATCTGAAGCAGAAGGACGCGCTTGGTTGGCAATCGTAGGCCTGCTGGGCTGGAAGCCTCCCGAAAAACCAGTAGCGATTACCGTGACTTTTAGCTCACCTTTCTTAAGCTCGCCGACTTCGTCGTAGCCCATACCAAAGATGATATTGGCGTCGCGATCTACGTGTTGGGTAATGATGCTGGCGGCTTCGGCAACTTCTGCCATGGAAAGATCTTCGCCACCGCGGAGGTTGAGCAGTACACCCTTGGCGCCTTCAATAGAAACATCGAGCAGTGGCGAGTTGATTGCAAGCTTTGCGGCTTCAACGGCACGATCTTCACCAGAAGCCACCCCGATACCCATGAGCGCCGAACCCGAATTTGCCATGACCTTTTTTACGTCATTGAAATCAGCATTGATAATGTCGTGACGCGTGATGAGGTCAGAAACACCTTGCACACCCTGCCGAAGCACATCATCGACGATTTGGAATGCTTCGCGCGCAGGAGTTTTACGGTCGATGATACTTAAAATGCGGTCGTTAGGAATAACAATAATAGAATCAACTTTGTCGCGCAGTATCGCTAATCCCTCTTCGGCGATACGCATGCGCGCGTTGCCCTCGAACATAAATGGCTTGGTAACCACCGCCACGGTGAGCGCTCCCATTTCGCGCGCGATGTCGGCAATGATGGGTGCGGCACCCGTTCCAGTTCCCCCACCAAGACCGCAGGCGATGAACACCATATCTGCACCGCGCAACGCGGCTTGGATTTCTTCTTTGGTATCAACGGCGGCTTGGCGACCAATTTCGGGATTCATACCAGCACCCAATCCACGCGTGAGCGATTTTCCAATGTGAACCTTCACCGATGCAGGGCTGTTGTGGAGTGCCTGCGCATCAGTGTTCACTGCGATGAACTCAACGCCATGAATACGTGCTTCAATCATACGCATGAGCGCGTTTGATCCAGAACCACCCACGCCAACTACTTTTAGGCGGGCAAATGTTTCAAATTGTGGTTTTACTTGTGGCATATATTGTCATGAAAGGTAAACTTCATCGGAGTATAGGATTTCTATCTGCAAGCGAGGTTTACCATAAACAAAAAAGGGGCGCAAATGGCGCTCCTGTCGTTGTGTATAACCCTGTGGATAATGAGCTTACGGCAGGAAATTCTTCAGCCAATCCTTTACGGTTCTTAAGTACCCACTCATAGCCGTCGGCTCCGAAGAACGGTTGCCCTCGCTAATCTCGCGCGCATACCCCCACGCCACGAGACCAACCCCCACGGAAAATGCTGGGTCCATAGCGGCATCGAACGCCTCAACACCCACAACCTTGGCGGCTTTGGCTGGAAGTTCGAGTGTATCGCGCACCAACGTGAGAAATCCATTGAGCTTTGAACCACCTCCAGAGACCACAATACCCGCGGGCAGTAAACCAGCCTTACCCGCTTTGCGCAATTCCTCTTGCACCATGTCTAAGAGCTCGCGCGCGCGTGCATCAACCGCCTCCATGAGTTCGCGACGCTGTACCTGAAATGGTTCTTCCATGTATGAGGTGAGATCAACGAGCTCCGGCTTCTTGCGACGATCCCAATGTTCATTCACGACGCCCAAATCAATTTTAATGCGCTCGGCCACTTCCAGCGAGGACTTGAGCAGAATCGCTAAATCATTGGTGATGTGTCGCGAGCCCACGCGCATGATGGCGCTGTGAATCATATCGGCCTGATCCCACACCGTCAGCGATGCGGTACCGCCGCCAAAATCAAGATGCGCAACACCAAATTCTTTTTGGTGCTTATCGAGTACCGCCATCGAAGCAGCCAGTGGTGCAAACACATATCCTACAACCTCTACACCACATTCGTTGACGCACTTGGCCATGTTTTTGAGGTGGCGCGATTGGCCGTGTACCAAGAGCACATCTGCTTCAAGACGGACCCCCTTCATGCCCAACGGATCACGCACACGCTCACTCCCATCAATAATAAAATCTCGAGGAATAACATGAATAATTTCGCGATTAGCAGGAAGTGAAACCACTTGTGCCGTGGTAATGACACGCTCGATATCGCTAGCCGTAATTTCCCCATCTGCTCGTGCAATGGCAATGGTGCCCTTGGAAACTTGGGTGGCGATATGCAAACCGCTCACCGAAAGATACGCACGGCGCACCGGTACTCCCGCCATCGCGGCGGCCTGCTGGAGCGCAAGGCGAAGACTTTCAGTCGCCTCTTTCATATCAACGATTTCTCCTGCGCGAAGTGCAGAGGTTGAGGGAACAGAACCGACACCAATGACGTCGGCCTGTTGGGCGCCTGGTTCTACTTTTGCAACGACAACCTTAATACTCGTGTTGCCGGTGTCGATTCCGCAAATAATATAAGGGTTGCTCACGTGTTCAAACTCTTCACTATTTTTTGCTCGATAGCTCTCATCTGTTTATCGTTGGTTGCACTCTTCTCATGATTATACCCGGCCAGATGCAGTAGCCCATGCACCACAGTCCACTGCATCTGATGGCGCACCGATAATCCCGACTCTTTTGCGTGCAGACGCACGATATCGGAACAGATAAAAAGGTCGCCCAGCAATACCGAAGTATAGCCCGTTATTGGCTTCATGTGGAGTGGAAAAGAAAGCACATCAGTAGGAGCGTCAAAACCGCGACGTGTCCGATTGAGTTTCCGCATCGCAATGACACCCAGCAAGGTGACGCCAACTTCAGCATCATGACGCGCGGGAAGCTTCAAATAAGCCAGTGAGGCATCGGCCACGCGTTGAAAAAACGCTTTTCCAAACGTGCGTTCTTTGGTGCGATTATTGAGCACCACATCAATCATGCTATGCAGAAAGCGCTTCCTTTACGAGTTGATTCACGCGCGCGCCATCAAACTTTCCTTTCGTTTTTGGAGCAACAGCGCCCATCACGCGGCCCATATCTTTGGCGCCAACAGCACCGGTGGAAGCGATAGCTTCAGCAATGAGCGCCTTGACCACATCTTCGGTCAACTGTTCGGGCATATACTTCATGAGAATTTCAGCTTCTGCTTTTTCGCTCACCGCAAGCTCGGGACGAGCAGCTGCTTCGTATTGCGTCGCTGAATCACGACGTTTGTTTATCTCACTAGAAACCGACTCAATAAGTTCCTCGTCATTGAGCAACGACTGTTCTGCAACGTCCGCTTCTGAAGTTGCACCGGCCTGCCTCGACTTGCTGTCTTCGGCAAGGCGGGCCTTCATAAGCTTCGCGCGCTTTTCAAGCTCGCGGTTTTGAATCACCGACAACAGCATCGTGAGTGTGCCACGCGTAACCGTATTCCCCGCCTTAAAGGCGGTTTTCATATCTTCTTTTATGGTGTCTTTGAGTGACATTGGGCGAGAATAATTACAAATCTATTTGTTGCTTCAGACGACGCTTTGCTTCGTCAAAGTTCTCTTCAGAGTACTTACCCAATTTTTCAAGATTAAGGCGCAACTTACGTAAGTGCATACCCATAATAGCGCGATTCTTTTCCATGCGCTCGGTGACTTTCTTGGGACGATGCTTGAGACTTTTACGGCGAATCAACACTCCGGACTGTTGTACGAAACGCGAAAAGCGGCGCAACATACTGCCCGTTGATTCATTCGGTTTGCGTTTGACTTCTACCATTGTGGTGACCTCCTTTCCATATATCTAGGCCCGTAGGGCGCTAGGAGGTTGTTCCCCGAGGGACCGACCTCCTAGCGTCTTACTTTGCTTTGAGTCGCTTCTTGAGCTCATCAATAATTTTCTCCAGCGGAATCGTTTCCTGAATACCGGTATCCATTTCGCGTAAGATAACCGTACCCTCAAGCGCTTCTTTTTGTCCAAAGATAAGTGCGAAGCGAACATCGAAGCGTGCCGCCATACGCAACTGCCCTTTGATGGTGTCGCGACTCAAACTGTAGCGCACCTCAATTCCTGATTTGCGAATTTCCTCAAACAACATAAGCGAGCGCTTCTTTGCGGCTTCACCCAATTGCGAGAGAAATACTTTTGGTCGTGGACCTGCTTCGGGAACTTGCGCGTTGCGACCCTTCAAACGGGCAACGATACTATCGACATCCATATACCAACCAGCCGATGGGGTTTTAGAGCCACCCAGAAGCTCGGAGAGCCTGTCCATGCGTGAACCTTGAATGACCGTAAGCCCGTCCAGAGCGACTTGAGTTTCTGATGCCGGAACTGAATCAAGAATAAACTGCCATACCGTGTGCGTAGCAAAATCATCATCGGTGACTAAAGTATGATCAATAATGTAGGGGACTTTTCCTTCATCAAGGAACTCCAGAAGACTCTTAAAGTGTGCGCGTGCCTCTTCGGATAAGAAATCCACGAATTGTGGTGCCTCACGAGCCAGCTCGATATTTTCTTCTGCGAGCTGGGTAAGTCCGCCAAAAGGATGGTCTTTAGAAGCGTTAAACGCTCCGGCACTCATCTTCTTTTGGTTGTTTTTAAAAAAGTCGCGAAGTGCGCGCACATACGCAGGACGACTGGCGACGTCCCCAATAGTATTAAGACGCACCGTAAACGAACCTAGAGCGAACGCTTCAATCATACGGCATCCCAAAAAGAGAAGCTCGGCATCAACAGCCCCGGAGTCATCCCCAATTGTTTGCACGGCAAGTTGCCAGTGCATCCGATGACCACGCTCAACGGGTTCGAGCACCGGAGCGTTGGTAAACATCTTCACCGGATGAGGAAGCGCGTGCATACCGTGCTGGAGATACACGCGCATCAGAGAAGGTGCCATGCAGGCACGAAATGCGAGTGTTGCGCCATGACTTTTGCCAGTAACCAGGCGACGCCCCATATCGGGGTCACTGGACGCTACGGGCCGTGTGAATGTTTCGGCTTGTTCAACGGGCGAGAGATCGAGGCGATTAAAACTATAATCGGCTAAGAGACTATTTGCCTTGCGCCACACATAGTGCCAATACTTTTGATCTTCTGGTGGTATGTCAAAATAGCCCTCGGGCAATACCGGCACTGATGATTTTATTTTTGCGCTCATAAGAATGAAAATGCCGTAGTGAGCTTCCTACTCGATGATGGGTGGATACTCTGTGCGTGGGATGAAACCAACATCAAAGAACGGGAAGAGACGCAACCATGCCAGACCAGCGAAGTATAATTTGTTTACTGGGCCAAAGAATCGGCTATCGCTAGAATGCTCGCGGTTGTCTCCCATCACGAAATATTCATCGGGACCGAGCTTCACCTTTACGCCACAATACTTTGGATTGGAGTTCGTGTCGCAGTGTGTTGGATTAGTGGCGGGCAGATATCCTTTTTCAAATACCGTAAATCCGTTTGGGTAGCGCACATTGTACACCACCACCGAATTATCCAATCCCGCCAGCACCGTCTCTCCAGGCAATCCGAGAATACGCTTGATGAAGTATTCTTTGGGATTATTTGGGTAGCGAAAGATAATGACATCGCCACGGTCAGGTGCCTCCAATCGATACGTCCACTTATTAACAAGAATGTATTCCTTATCGTGGAAGTTGGGGACCATAGAGGCCCCGCTGACAAAGAACGGCTGAATAATAAAGTACCGAACCGGCAAAATGATAATCAGCGACACGAGCACCACACGAATCGTCTCCCATACAAATGCAAACAACTCGCCCATCATGCCCGAAGACTTCTTCCCCTGGGCAGGTGGTTCGACAGGCGTCATCGGTGGCGACACTGGCGGTGTTTGCAAGAATGAAGGTTGTGGTTGTGGGTGCTGGGTATCCTCCATAATCCTAGGAAATATGCGACTGATAGTGCATAGTATCACAGTTTTTTGCGCGGTTCAAGCGCCATCCTAGTACCCTTCTTTGGTGTCACTCCGGCCTGCCCGACTGACAGTCAGGCGGGCACCCACGACTATTCCCCTCTCGTCCCCCTAACACCTCTCTCTGTCAGTTCGCATAGAGTACTGCAGTCTGTCCGCATCACAGCCGAAGCATCCGAATCCCTGCCCGCCTCGACTTGCGTCTAGGCAAGGCAGGCAGGGATGCTCGGCGATGCGGACGACGACTGCGATTTGTATGTGCGAACCCGCATACTATACAGAGAGAGGTACTAGGCGTACTCGACGGATGTAGTACCAAAACGGGCAAGTGGCCTTTTCTTTTTTTGTATAATTCATCTATACTCCACCTATGAAGCTTATCGTTGGTATCGGAAATCCAGACCCCGAATACTTGGAGACTCGCCACAATGTGGGGTGGCACTTTCTGGACTGGCTCGCGCGTAAGTACAAATTTTCAAGTTTCAATTTTCAAAATAAAATAGAGGCGGAAGTTGCGAATGGTAAAATAGACACCGCTTCGGTAAAACTCATCAAGCCAAAAACTTATGTGAATAAGTCGGGTGTCGCCGTAAAAAAAGCAATTACAAATTATAAATTAAAAATTGCAAATTTAGTCGTGGTACACGATGATTTGGATATCCCGTTTGGCATGTGCAAGCTTTCATTTGAAAAGAATTCTGGTGGCCACCGCGGTGTACAAAGCGTTATCGATGCGCTCAAGACCAACAAGTTTTATCGCATCCGCATCGGCACCGGTGTGCGTGCCCTGGACAAAGCACGCGATGAATCAAACAAAAAGCGTGATGAATTTGTAAAAGACTTTGTGCTCAAGAAATTCACTCCTGCACAGCGCGATGAACTGGCCACAATTTTTAAGGACTGCGAGGTGAGACTCCTTCACGCACTGCGTCACGGATAATCTAATGAACACACATCACTCTCGTATCGCACTCCTTACCATCATCGCACTCGGGGTGTTTGCGTTGTGTTGTCAGAGCGTAGCATCGATGTCTATGCACAATCTGATGCAGAAATCATCCGAGTCTATGATGCACGCCGTGCTATTGGTGATGAATCTTCCAGAAACCACTTCGCTCCTTACTCTGTTCATATTCGCTTTCATCCTTGCGGTGACGTCGTCTCCACAAAACATACACCATGCGTTTGCTGTTCGTCGGTACCAACGTGCCAGTCCACCTGATACATCTCCTCCAATGCCGCTCCACCTGGCATTTGCCACGGGAATTCTCAATCCAAAACCCTACTAAGCATCTCGGGGTTGTTTGGTTAGATTTAAAAAGTTAAACTATGAAAAAATATTATCCCATTTCAGGAATGCACTGCCATTCCTGCGAATTACTCGTCGAGCAGAAAATCAGTGTCATCAAAGGTGTGCGCAGAGTCAACGTCCACCACAGCACGGGAGTGGCTGATGTGTCCTTTGACGATAACGCACCCATCGACGACAATGCAATCCATCGAGCGATCCGCTCCGCTGGATATCGTCCCGGTCGCGAGCAACGGCGTTCGTGGATTGTCAAAGACCCTAACGAATGGATTGAGGCAATCATTGCACTCTCAATTGTGTTTGTGCTGTATCTGGGTGCAAAGATTCTCGGCATCTCATCGCTTAGCGCAAACATCGGATCCCAAGCAGGCATATGGATTGCCCTCGTCGTTGGTTTAACGGCGGGCATCTCAACCTGTGCCGCTTTGGTGGGTGGATTAGTGCTGGGCGTTTCTGCACGCTACGCAGAGTCGCATCCCTCCGCTTCGGTAATGGAGCGCTTCCGTCCTCACCTCTTCTTTAATGTAGGCCGTATCTTGGGATTCGCACTTCTTGGTGGCATCGTCGGACTTGCTGGTGCATCGCTTCAACCTTCAGCATTCATGCTTGGCGTACTCACACTTCTTGTGGGTGCCGTGATGATTTCGCTGGGCATCAAACTTACTGAACTCTTTCCTCGTGTAGGAGCTCTCCTGTCGCTTCCTTCGGGGATTGCACGTGCGTTGGGCATCACGCGCGACCACGCGTACAGTCATGGCCGTGCAATGCTCACCGGTGCGCTCACTTTTTTCTTGCCTTGTGGCTTCACCCAAGCCATGCAACTGGTCGCAGTTACCTCTGGAAGCCCACTGCGTGGTGCACTTATCATGGGGGCGTTTGCGATTGGAACCGCACCGGGACTGTTGGGTATTGCGGGCATCTCATCGCTAATCAAAGGAGCGACGGCACGATTCTTCTTTAAGATTGCTGGCATTATCGTCATTGGCCTCGGATTATGGAATATGAGTAATGGATGGAGTCTCACGGGCATCGTGCTCTCTAACAATTCTGGTGAACAACAGGCGCAAGGGCCAGTTGCTCAACTACGGAATGGAAAGCAATACCTCACGATGGAACAGTGGTCCGCGGGATATAACCCCAATCTCTTTACCATTAAGAAAGGAGTCCCCTTCGTCTGGAATATAAAATCCACTGATTCATATACTTGTGCATCGAGTCTTGTGGTACCATCGCTGGGAATCCGAAAAAGCCTTCGAGCAGGTGACAACGTAATCGAGTTTACTCCCACGAGTGCAGGCGTTATTCGGTTTAGTTGCTCGATGGGAATGTTCAGAGGAACTATTCATGTAATCAATTAAATTTCTCACTATGACCACAGAACAAATAATCGTCACCCTCGTATCGATATTCGCTATCATCGCGGTGTATTGGTTTTTTCTCGGGAAAAAAAGTGTAGCCGTCAAAGCATCGGGTGACATCGAAATCATCGTCGATGGTGGATACACCCCCGAATCCATTGAGATTCCACTTGGTTCGCCAACCACCATTCACTTCTTACGCAAAGACCCTTCAAGTTGCCTGGAAGATGTGGTGCTGGGTGATTTCTCCATTCGTCGCCCGCTTCCTCTAAACGAACGAGTCGATATTACCATTACCCCGCAACGGTCAGGTACGTTCCAATTTACCTGCGGTATGGGTATGTACCATGGCACGATTATCGTTCGCTAATGCCATGACCTCACATAAAAAAACATTTGCTATTAAGGGAATGCATTGCGCATCATGCGTTCGTATTCTTGAAGATTCACTCAAGCAGGTTGCTGGCGTGAGCGGTGCAGTAGTGAATCTGGCCACCGAACAAGCGACAGTCACCTACGATTCGTCACAAGTAACCGATTCTCATCTCTCTTCAGCAGTGTCCAACGTCGGCTACCAAGCGCTCATCTCTGATGAGCTCGAGCACGAAGACGCTACGCGTGCCCGCAAACTACAAGAACTCAAATCCTTGCGCTTACGCGTTATCGTTAGCTTAGTATTAGGCGGAATTATTGTGTGGGGAAGTTTCCCTGGACTGATGACCACCTCCCCGATGGTGTTGCGTAATTTCTGGCTCCAACTTGCACTGGCATTGCCCGTACAGTTTTGGGCTGGCTGGTCATTTTATCGCGCTACATTCTCATCGCTTCGCCACCGCACCGCCAATATGGATACGCTCGTTGCCTTGGGCACTACGGTTGCGTTTGGTTATTCAGCAGTAATAACGGTCGCACCCCAACTGATCGCAGAAGCGGGAGTTGAGCCAATGGCGTACTTCGATGTTTCCACGATTATCATCGGCTTGATTCTCCTTGGTCGCTATTTTGAAGCGCACGCTAAAGCAGGGACATCAGACGCCATCCGAAAACTGCTGGGCTTACAGGCAAAAACTGCCCGCGTGGTTCGTGATGGCAAAGAACAAGATATCACTATTGAGCAGGTCATTATTGGTGACATGATTCGCGTGCGCCCGGGTGAAAAAATTCCTGTCGACGGGATTATTGTTGAGGGTGCGTCGGCTATTGATGAATCGATGGTCACCGGTGAGAGTATCCCTACCGACAAGGGCCCGAATGATAGTGTCATTGGAGCCACCATTAATAAAAGCGGAGCATTCCTCTTTCGTGCAACCAAAGTAGGCAGTGAAACCATGCTCGCGCAAATTGTGAAACTTGTGCAAGACGCGCAAGGAAGTAAAGCGCCTATTCAACGCCTCGCCGATTTGGTTTCCTCGTACTTCGTACCGGTCGTCATTATGCTCTCAATTGCTACATTCGCGGTGTGGTTTGTGATTGGCCCCGACCCAATACCGTTGTACGCGATTTTAAGCACTGTCGCAGTTCTCATTATCGCCTGCCCCTGCGCCATGGGGTTGGCAACTCCCACGGCAATCATGGTGGGCACGGGTATGGGTGCACAGCGCGGTATTCTTATTAAAGATGCCAAAGCACTCGAAACCGCCCACAAAGTTCGCGCGGTCATCTTCGACAAGACAGGCACACTCACCGAAGGCAAACCAAAAGTGGTCGCCATTATTCCCGCGAGTGGCCATACTGAAGAAGAAGTTCTGCGCGCCGACGTGATTCTTGAACGCTCATCCAGTCACCCTATCGGTCAAGCAATCGTCGAAGAAGGTCAGCGACGCTCACTGAACGTTACGGTATCGCTGGATTCATTCGAGGCAGTTGCGGGACATGGTGTGCGCGGAAGCGCGGAAGGTAAAAACATTCTGTCAGGTACCGAGAGATTCATGCAGGCCAGTGGCATAGCTACCGCCACACTGGGCGATGCAATCAACCAACTACTCGATGCGGGTAACACCATTACCATAGTCGCCGTTGACGGCCTGGCTATTGGCGTGATTGGTATCGCTGACACTATTAAATCATCGGCGCTGGCGGGAATCGCTGAACTCAAGAAGCTCAACATTGAAGTGGTGATGATTACTGGTGACAACGAACGCGTAGCAAAAACAGTCGCGTCGCAATTGGGAATTGACCGCTATTTTGCCGAGGTGCTTCCTGAAGAAAAATCCTCGTATGTAAAAAAGCTCCAGCAAGAAGGAAAAACGGTCGCGATGATTGGGGATGGCATCAACGACGCTCCCGCGCTTGCGCAAGCAGATGTAGGTATTGCGATGGGTACAGGCACTGATGTAGCCATTGAGGCAGCCGACATCACACTTATGAACAAGGATTTGCGAACGGTTGCCACTACAATCATCCTTTCTCGCAAAACACTGCGCACCATTAAGCAAAATCTATTTTGGGCATTCGGATACAACGTCATCCTCATTCCAGTCGCCATGGGCGCACTCTATCCACTCTGGGGAATCCTCTTCAATCCAATCCTCGCTTCTGTGGCGATGGCAGCCAGTTCTATTTCCGTTGTGATAAACTCCTTACGGTTAAAGCGTTTCCGTATTAACTAACTCTCTATTCACGCTATGATGGGATATTTCTACAACATGATGGGCGGGTGGGGCTCGTATTCAGTGATGGGCTCTCTGTTTGAGCTCGAATTTCTGATTATCGGTTTGTTAGTGATTGCAGTGCTGGTCAAACAGCTTCGGAAATAAAATAGAAACTCAGAATTGCTCAAGCGCCAGTGGCGCTGCAATTCTGCCTACTTTGTCTTTATGTAAAATAAAGACAAAGTAAAGAAAAACGGCTGCGGAGGTTCAACCTCCGCAGCCGTTGTGCGTCATGCCTCGATGGCTAACGCAACCTGTTCGGACTTTTCTCGCTGATCACGCTGCACGCCTCGCGCGCGATGGGTGGCTTTGAGACCTTCTCGCACACACCAGAGGATCTCCGACATCGTCAGACGCGTCGGTGGCACATCAGTCGTCGTGAGCGACGAGTTGAAGATCCCGATAATAGCCCCGAACTTCTCGAAGCCAAACCAAGCCCTCACCTCTGGCAATGTCCCTCCTGAGCACAACTGGTCTCGCGACAGGTAGCCCCTGTTGCCGCATCTCCTGTATTCCATATCTCTCAGCCTGGCGAAAATGGGACGCAGGTCACGCCGACACTTGATGTGATTGCTGAAAATCTGGACGTGTCCCGTAGACCGAAGCTGAACGATAACGGCCAACTCGGAATCTACCGAACGCGCCGCACGATTCATCTGCTCGTTGTCCGAACGAATCGCGACAACTCGAAGCGGGCAGTCGTTCAGATAAGCTCCGGCTTGAGCTTGCTTCCGGAACTCTGCCTCAGCAGACATGAACTGCTGCTGAACCCAGACCTTGGCATTCAGGATGTAGCGTACATCGGCAATGATCTGCCGATCCGCTATCCCTTCGACCTTCATGCAGTCCACAATGCCAGCCACATTGAACGGCGTCGGCCCTGTCTGAGGGAGCACGTGATCGACGAAAAACTCGATCTCCCGTACCTCGCCAAACTGACGCTTCGTAAGCTCCTTTTGGGAATTCACGGCCTGTAGAATGTCACCGAACGAGCAGCTCGGTTCACTCTCCAGCTTCGAGCCAAACCCCTCGAGATACCAATCAAACAGGATCTGCTTGAAGGTAATCGTTGACGAGGTGTGGACCACAACCCCCATGAACCAGTCGTACAGACTGGTGAACCAACGATGGTTTATGGCGCGTACCTCCTCAAGGGGAGCACCAAAAGAATGGAGGTCCTTGATAAGGCGCGCCAGAGCAAATGGGGGGTCGTTGGGCCTGCCGTCGGCCCGATTCGCATAGTCGACGATTGGTCCCAATCCCTTATTCTTGCTGAGACCGTAGCGCTCGACCACTAACGAAAGGGACGAGATTCCGTCGCCTTTGCCATGCTCGTCGGCCCACCCGCCGCGAGCGCCGAACACGATGCGAGGCTTCTTTGACTCGTTGCCATTCTCTTTTGGACTTGACGACAACCCTGCGTCGATTGTTTCGATCGGCGTTGTGCCCATCCCACGATTTTCCGACGTCCCGAATCTCGCAACAACTTCTATTGCGTTCAACTCGTCAAAGTGCGGTTTGTGATGGGTCACCGGGGTGACCTGGGCGATCTTAGTTGCTTTGCTCACGCTAATCTCCTTGCTCCTCTGGGGGAGCTATTTTCTGGTTGTAAACGACCGATTTGGGCGAGTGCCCACGTACGATATTATTATATCAAAAAATTAAGATTACGTCAACTCGACTCCGGCAAGGGGGGAACCTCTTGCCGATTACCCGCCTTTTGCGACGAATCTGATGATGAGGGCTGTTGCCGCCAAAAGCCCGGCCGTAAACATACCAATAGACACGTATTTCCACAGGAGTGGGCGACTCTTCTGAACCAGCAAAAACTGGTCCTGCACCTCTGCGTAGGCCTTTTCTACTTCGGATTCAGAACGTGAAGGGTATTCTTTAAAGAGATGGCTGTCCGCACCTAACTTTTTTTCCATCACGCGCCTCACATACACTTGATCGAAAAACTTAATCACATCACTGTGCGAAATAATGCCCAACAGCTTTTTTTGCTCATCGACGACACTCAAGGTACTGATGCGAGAATAATCTGCAAAAATAGATGTCGCCTCTTGGAGTGTCGAGTCAGAACGAAGACTCATGACGTTTACATCCATCATATTGATGGCTTTGATATCGCGGAGCTTGTTGAAGTGCTGGTCGAGAACGCGCTGGTCGCCCTTGCTATGCGTAATCTGCTCTATCAACTTCATCATCGTCGGCAGATGCATATTCGATGACTGCAAAATCATGTCGTGCTTGGAAATAATTCCTTTGAGCACATGCTCACTATCAATGACGGGAATAGCGTCGAAATCGTATTTTTCGAATAATCCCGCGATAACATCCAGCGTATCATTGATATCTAAAGCGACGACATCTTTCGTCATCACATCACCAACCGTAATAGTAGTCTGGGTAGATTCGTCCATGTTTCTTCAGTATACCATCATTGCGCTCTCGGTGTTTTTTTTATTCTACGTGCTTGAGCTCTTCTCCTGCATCAATGACTTTTTTCGTGTGGTCTACGAGATGGCCGAGTTTTTTGTCGCTACGCTCAAAGGCCGATTGCGCATCGCCTAGATGGTCACCGAGTTTTCGAAAATCAGTTGCCAACGTGCCCGCGTCTTTAATCACCGTCTCTAAGCGCTTCATAATATCGCGCGTTTGTGTTTGGAGTTGCACATCTTTGAACCAATGAATCACTGCGGTGAGCGTGATGTAGAGTGTATTGGGTGAGGTCAGATACACTTTTCGCTTGCGCGCATATTCGGACACATCATCATCCTTGAGATTTTGAATAACTTCGTAGTAGATACTTTCAGCGGGCATATACATGAGCGCCATATCAATGGTGCCTTCGGAGGGAAGCACATACTTGGTGGCAATTTCGTCGATGCGCTTTTTAATATCGTTGAGAAACTGTTTACGATACGCAATGCGCTCTGGCTCTCCTTGCGCCTCGGACATCTTCTGAAAATTCTCCCAACTAAACTTTGAATCAATCGGCAGTAAAAGGTCATTGGGAAGCTTGAGCACCGCATCGACTATTTCACCCGATGAGAATGTGTACTGCTCCTCATACCCCCCACGCGGAAAATATTCGTGCAAAATTGCGCCCAGCGTAAGCTCGCCCCACGTGCCACGGTGCTTAGGCGAACGAAACATCTCTTGAAATGACGAAACGCCCTTCACCGATTCTTGCACCTGATGCACGGTCTCGCGAAGCTCGGTCATCCCGCGGGTAAACGATTGCACCTGCGCCACGACAGACGAGGCCGAACGCTCACTGGCGGTACGGCTATGCTCAAGTTGCTGTGCCATCTGTGAGGCCATCGCCTCAATGCGCGCACTCACGATAGTCAGTGAGTCGGGACTGCGCGACTGATTGCGGCGCAACACTACAATCAAAAGCCCCACAATGACGACGACCAGCCCGATAATTAGCTCACTGTTCATGGCACTAGTGTAGCATATCTATCACTGAAAATTCATTTCAGAACACGTCTTTCAATTATATGTCAAATAATGTATGCTCTCTTGCAGTACCTAGACAACCTAGGAAAAGGAGGGCTTATGGCTCGTATTTTCTTGACGGGAGCAACGGGAGCGCTTGGCTCTTCGATACTCAAAAAACTACTCACTGCGCATGACGTTGTCTGTCTGGCTCGCCCTCAAGGGAACTTGTCGGCTCTCGATCGGATACTTCAGATCGCACCAGGCGCAAAAAATCTGATGATTCTCGAAGGAGATATCACTCAAAAAAATTGCGGCATCGACGCTATCACTCGTGCGGCACTTGATGGCACGATTGATATGTTCGTGCACTGCGCGGCTTCCATCGGGTTTACCGATGAGCACGTGGCAACAAACACAAATGTCGTCGGGCTTGTGAATGCTCTAGATATGGCTCGCGAATTGCGCATTCATGATTTCCGTCATGTAAGTACCGCGTACGTTGCTGGTGATTCACTGGAATTCAACGAAAGTGATCTCATCAATGGCCAGGTGCTTCGGAATCCCTACGAACGTAGTAAGTGGATAGGAGAACAGATTGTTCGAGCGTGGCCACACGGTTCGTACAGTATCTATCGCCCCAGCATTTTGGTGGGACGAGAAGATGGTTCGACTCCGACCTACGATGGTTACTACGGATTTTTCCGACCGATTCATGGTGTCGCGCAAGCACTGCGTGGATATTCTGTTCGCGGCAAAGCATTGCCACCGGATATCTCGGTTGAATCTGACGGTTCTGTCTCATTTGGCTTTGCGATTCTCGCATCGTTCACCTCGCGACTCAATCTGGTTCCTATCGATTGGGCATCGGAGATGATGTTCCGACTCCTCGCGCTTCCCTCGACAAATCAGACGTATCATCTTACGCATCCTAATCCGCCGATGGTGAAAGATGTGATTGAGCACTCGCTCAAGACACTGCAGGTTAAGACAGTACGCGTCGTTGACACGGATCAGCAGTTTCAAGTAATTGTTGGAGATCACTCACCACTGGTTGGCAAACTTCAGAACCAAATCACCAGCGTTCTCAAACACTTTGTGCCCTATGTGACACGTCAGCCACACTTTGGCACCGAGAACATTCGCACCGCTTTGGGAAATCACTACGAGGAACCACGCATCATCGATGACATCTTCCTTGAGCGCCTCCTCAAATACGCAATTACTCACAACTGGACTGTGTAAAGGAGCTCCATGACCGCACAGAACATACCATCGTATCTGCGTGGACACGACCACCTACCTCAATCGAAGCTCGGAAAAGCTATTGCGTGGGCACTGCAATTGCCCGTGCAACTATTTATCTGGCTCTTTCTGTCTCCGCGGCGTGGTTCAGTGGGCAATCTTACGCAGGCAGAAGTCATGCAGGTCTACGATCGTGAAGCGCGTCGCTATGATGCGAAACATCACTTCACGACGCGCGGGCAAGACACCACCTGGCGACGAGAAGCTGCCTGGTGCGTGCTCAACGTGGCACGACGCCTCGATCGACCCATCAGCGTGTTGGATCTGTGCACCGGAACTGGGCTTACCGTTGTTGAAATTGTCCGGATGCTTCGACTCTGGAATCTCGAAGCATCCGTCGTGGGCGTCGACCTCAATGAGAACATGCTCTGGGTTGCGCGCTCTCGTCCGCTTTCTGTGATGGACGTACAATTTCGTAAAGCAGATGTCACCAGCACAGAACATCTACCCCGCGATGTCGACATTATTACTCAAGTGTTCGGTATCGGAGGCGTCCCCAGTCCCCAACCCGTTTTTGAGTCCGCACTTCGGACGCTCATCGAGGGTGGTGAGTTCTATCTCGTGGACATGCATGGTCCTATCGCCGAACTTCCAGGTGAAGTGCCCTTCCTCTGGCGCTGGTGGAAAGTACCACTGCTCGAATCGGTCACGTATCTAAAAACCACCATTCCACTTGCACTCGCACGGCTGTGGGGATGGCGAGATACCACCATCGATTTCTATCAAGCCCCGCTTGCTACTGTAAAAGAGGGTAGCTGGTGGTTCGGATTCGAAACTGTGTGGTTTAAGTATGAACCCGAGCGCTGGTGGTTCGGACTTCCTGTGATGCCCACCGCACGATTGTTGCTTCGAAAAGTTACCCTTTCCGAATTCGAAGCTAGTAAGCGCCAAAACACTCTCGCTCAACTCAACAGTATTCGTAGGTAGTCTGCCCGTGCCTCCCCAGGCACGGGCTTTTCTTTTGCTGGACCTCTTGAAATGATATACTAGTAGCAAATCTCATGCTCAACGCGTTCGCAGCATCTGGTCTTCTCATTAGCATCACATGCGCCGTCATGGCAATGGTCATGCTGGCGCTCGCTCGCAATCCTCTCAATTTTACCTGGGGTATTTTTTGCATTGCGGTTTTATTCTGGGGTGTTGGTGCATATTTCATCGGAATTGCATCCGATGGATTTCAAGCGTTAATGTGGTGGCGTATCGCATATATAGGAGTTATTTTTATACCAGTTATTTTTCTGCATTTCGTACTGAGATTCCTTGCAATTCGTTCACCAATTGGTATGAGCGCTCTCTACATAGGCACCACCGCATTTCTTGTCGCTAATATTTTCTCACACTCGTTCATCGGTGGAACACGGCTTATGTTTGGACAGTTGTACTACATGACACCCACACCACTCTATAACTTGTTCCTCGCATGGTTTGTCATTGCAATTTTCTATGCACATCTGCTTATCTGGAAACAAATGCGCAGTGCCAGCGGCGGACGGAAACAACAAATTCTTTACTTCTTTCTCGGCTCATTCATTGGATTTGTCGGGGGTGGATTCAGCTTCTTACCCGTCTATAACATCGCGATATATCCTTATCCAAATATCGCAGTAGCTCTTTTCCCAATAATTATGGGCTACGCAATTATTCGCCATCGCCTCTTTGATATTCGTGTTGTTATTGCCGAGAGTCTAACGATTATCCTTTGGATTGTTCTCGGGTTTCGATTCATTGTATCGCTCGGCCAACAGGATGCACTCATTAATGGCATCACACTGCTCATTGTACTCGGCCTTGGCACCTACTTAATTCGTAGCATTATGCGTGATGTGAATCAGCGCGAGCAACTTCAAAGACTCACCACGGAGCTCCAATCCGCAAATACAAAACTCACTGAACTCGATGCGCTCAAGTCCCAATTCGTTTCATTCGCGTCACATCAACTCCGCTCGCCACTCACCGCAATCAAGTGGCAATCCCAATTACTCCTCGACGGCACCGTGGGCGTACTTCCCGAAAAAGCGCTCGACACTGCGCGGGGAATTGAAGAATCTTCAGAACGTATGATCGAACTGGTCAACGAATTCTTGAATCTACGCAAACTCGAAGAAGGTAAGATGGAATATCGCTTCGAACCTACTGACATTGCCGAACTTATTTCTGGGATTGTTAATTCTCTCAAACAGCTTGCCCTACACAAAAACCTCAAATTCACCTACATCAACAAGGCGACGAAAACCCTATGCTCCGTTGATCGACAAAAATTCAGCCAAGTTATCCAGAATCTTATCGATAATGCCATCAAATATACTGATAATGGCTCGGTGCAGGTTGCGCTAGAAGCGGGTGATAGTGGGCACCTACGCATACTCGTCTCCGATACTGGACATGGCATTGACCAAGCGCTCATCGACAAGCTTTTCGAACAGTATATACGGGATAAAAACGATGCGGTAACAATTGAAGGAACTGGCCTTGGCCTGTACATCGCCAAGCAAATGATGGACGCCCAGCATGGCTCCATTCGTGCGACCTCACCTGGTAAAGGCAAAGGCAGTACGTTCATCGTAGAGCTCCCCACACTCTAGCTGGAATCGCCCAATTATACTGTGGTATACTTGAGGGTATGGCCGGTGAAAAACCCTTAATTCTTATCGCGGATGATGACGAGAATATTCGTTCTATTCTTCGTCTCAAGTTAGAGGCATCAGACTTTCGCGTTATCGAGGCAAAAAACGGCCAAGAAGCTGTAGATACGTGCAAAACAGAGCACCCCAACCTCATTGTTATGGATGTCAGTATGCCCGTCATGACGGGCACCGAAGCGGTCACGCACATCAAAAAAGACAAAAAATTACGAGATATCAAAGTAGTATTTCTAAGTAACTATGGAGAAGAGAGTGAGTTGAATGCGTGGCTCGATCAAAAATATGCGAAAGAAATGGGAGTCATCGACTACATCAAAAAGAGCGAAGACATCTCAAAGATTGTAGAGAAGATAACCTCTCTCCTCCATGGCTAAAGATGTCGAGAAAAAGGTCCTGATTATTGAGGATAATTTTTTCATGGCGCAACTACTAGGTGAGAAGATTAGCCACCAGGGATTTTTAGCTATGCATGCGCAAGATGGGAAGAAAGGCCTTGAAGAAGCTGAAAAACAAATCCCAGCACTCATTCTTGTCGATATTCCTCTCTCGGGAGAGCTCAATGGCTTTGATACACTCCTGGCAATTCGCGGTCGTAAGAATCTCAAAAACGTTCCAGTACTTGCACTTTTCAATAATGAAAACGCCGAAGACATTGAGCGCCTCATGAAGCTTGGCTACGCCGAATATCTCGTAAAAGCAGACGTCAATGCTGATGCAATTGTTCTCAAGGTTGTTGAGATGGTCACTGGAGTTGTTCAGAAATCGACTAAGATAATTACTCCTGCAGGGAAAAAACTCCCCACAGTAAAAAATGACACCCAAGCACAAGCTAAGAAAAAGGATGACGAGAACGCCGCCGCCTTTACCGCACGCGCAGTCGTCGTTAAAGCGGAAGTTGAAGCCATGCTCAAGCTTCCCGAAACAGAAATTTCTATTATTAAACTCGTCGATGACATGATGGTATATGCATTTTTGGCGCGCGCTTCAGACGTACACCTTGAACCTTTCGAAGAAACGCTCGTGGCGCGTATGCGTATCGATGGTATCTTAAGTGACGAATTTACCTTCTCAAAAAGTCTTCATTCAGGAATTATTTCACGCATCAAAGTGCTTGGCGGTATGCGCACCGATGAACACCAAGCGGCACAAGATGGAAGATTCCAAATGAGTATTCCCGATTTAGACAAACAATTCGATGTGCGCGTAAGTATCATCCCAACCTACTACGGGGAAAACGGAGTACTCCGTCTTTTGGCCGAACAAACGTCTATTAGCTCACTCGACAACCTTGCGTTTACTGATTTCGATCGCGGGAGAATTCGTAAAGCAATAAAAACACCCTACGGCATGATTCTGGCAACGGGGCCTACTGGCTCCGGAAAAACGACTACACTTTACACCATTCTTCGGGAGCTCAACACGCGTGAAGTCTCGGTCATCACCATCGAAGATCCTATTGAATACTCTCTCGAAGGAGTCGACCAGATTCAAGTGAACTCGCGTACGGGTCTGACCTTCGCAACAGGATTACGTTCTATTCTTCGCCAAGACCCTAATATTATTATGGTGGGAGAAATTCGCGATGAAGAAACTGCTTCGATTGCTATTAATGCCGCGCTGACAGGTCACAAGCTCTTAAGTACCATCCATACCAATGACGCCGCCACCACACTCCCTCGTTTGTTAGATATGGGCATTGAGCCCTTCTTGGTTGCCTCCACCGTCAATGTTGCCATCGGACAACGCCTCGTGCGTGTGATTTGCGAATCATGTAAAGTTCCCCGTCGCATCACCGAAGGCGAATTTAATGCACTCAAAGAAAACATCCCGGAAGAAATCCTTGGCGATCACCATGATTTCTTCCAAGGTAAAGGATGCGCCCTGTGCGGCAATACCGGCTACCGAAGCCGCATAGGTATCTATGAAATTCTCGAAATGAATGATTTCATTCGAGAAGCCCTCATGCGACGTGCCGATGCGGGTGAAATCAAAAAAATTGCAATAAAGAGCGGCATGACCACACTTCTTGAAGATGGATTCCGTAAAGCTGTCGAAGGCCGCACAACGATTGAAGAAATACTACGCGTGATTCACGAATAATACATTTGGAGGGACATGAAATGGTTTGATAAACTCAATGCGTTCGGATTCCGCTTGTCACTGAAAGACAAAATGCTTTTTGCGCGTCATATGGAAATGATGACACGCTCGGGTATGCAGGTACTCGATGCGCTGGAGATTCTCAAAAAACAAACGAATTCAAAACCATTTATTGCCATGCTCGATAGTCTCATCGACGACGTGCGCAATGGACGTTATCTGTCGGAAGGTATGGGGAAATACAAACACGTGTTTGGTGATTTCTTCATCAACCTGATTCGTGTTGGCGAATCTTCGGGCTCCCTTTCTGAAAACTTTGCCTACCTCGCTGCAGAATTAAGTAAGAAATCAGAACTCCAAAAAAAGATTCGAGGCGCTATGGCGTACCCTATTGTGATTTTGTTTGCCACATTCGGCATCACCGGCATTCTTTCGTTCTTTATCTTTCCTAAAATTCTTCCGGTCCTGCAGAGCTTAAACACAAAACTCCCTCTTTCAACGCGTGTGTTTATTGCCATCTCCGACTTCATGATTTCCTATGGAGTGTACCTCTTCATTGGTATCGCAATTCTCTTTATCGCATTCCTTCTTGTGTTGCGCATACGAGCCATGCGTAAAAGATGGCACTCTATTATAATTGCCCTTCCATTAGTAGGAGCAATGTCCACACAAATCAATATCATCAACTTCTCGCGCACGCTCAATCTACTCCTGCGCAGTGGTGTAAAAATTGTTGAAGCGCTCAACATCACTGCTGACACACTCACGAATCTGATTTATCAGGACGAAATACGCGCCATTGCACTTATCGTGCAACGAGGTGAAACAATGAGCAAGGCAATGATTGCCAATCCAAGACTATTCCCCGCTACTTTTGGTCAAATGTCTGCGGTGGGTGAGAATACCGGCAAGCTCGACGAGACCCTCGTCTTCCTTGCCGATTTCTACGAAACAGAAATGGACAATGCAACAAAAAGCATGAGCAACATTCTTGAACCAGCGCTCCTGCTCACCATGGGTCTTATCGTCATGTTCGTTGCTATTTCTATCATCACGCCAATTTATTCTGTAACACAAACACTGGGACGATAACCATGCGCAACGGAAAGACACAATCCGGTTTTACTATCCTCGAGACCCTCATTGGGATGGCTATTTTAACCGTCGTAAGTTCCAGTGTCTATCTGGCCTACTCAAGCGTTATCCAAATTGTGCAGTCGGGGCAATACAACAGCGCATCCCTCAATGCCATCGAGTCCCGCATCGAGACAGTTCGTAACATGCGCTACGAGGATGTTGGAGTTGTTGGAGGTGTTCCTGCCGGACAGCTCCCCCAAACCGAAACCATCATGGTTGGGACAACACCGCTCACCATGCACACATATGTGCGCAATATTGATGACCCGTTTGATGGCACACTCGGTGGAACTCCGAATGACACTGCGCCGGCAGATTATAAATTAGTCGAGGTGCAAGTCACGTGTAATATCTGCACACGATACAACGTTATCGCTATGACGACCTATCTTGCGCCAAAAAACCTTGAGTCCAGTAGCAAGCGAGGGAATCTTTTCGTGCGCGTATTCGATGCAAAAGGAGTTCCCGTGTCTGGTGCGATCGTGCGTGTGACCAACACCCTGGTAAACCCTGCTATCGATTTGACCGATGTCACTAATGTCAGTGGTCTCCTCCAACTCGTTGACATTGCTACCAGCTCAGCCGGTTATCACATTACTGCTTCAAAAACTGGCTACACGACCGATCAAACCTACGCACCAGGAAACTCGGCGAACCCTCTAAAACCAGATGCGACCGTTGCATCGCAACAACTTACTATCGCAAGTCTGGAAATCGACCATACCAGCACACTCACGATTCAAACGCGTGATCAATTCTGTGTAGCAACCGCTGGTTTTGATGTCGCAGTTACGGGTGGGAAACTGAAAGGAACAGCACCTGATGTCCCGAAATATTCCTCTGCCGTTTCCACGACAAGTACAGGCGATATTGTATTAGATACTATCGAATGGGACACGTACACGCTCCGCCCCACAGATACGACTCTTGATATCGCGGGAGTTATCGCTCCATCGTTACTTTCTGTGACTATCGATCCGGGTACAAATCATTCTGTGCGATGGATGACCACGCCTCACTCGGGAAATGCCCTCGTCGTCTCGGTTACTGATGCATCGGGATTACCGCTCACTGGCGCATCGGTTCATGTGATGCAAACGGGATACGATCAAACACGCACCAGTGGTGTGGCTACAATAAACCAAACCGATTGGCAAATAGGAACGTATACCGATAAAAGTGGCATGCTGGACGCTTCATCGGCGGGACAACTCTCGCTTGTCTTCAGCAATGGGTCATACGCCAGCGCAAGCACTGAATGGCTTATCTCAAACACCTACGACATGGGGACTACCAGTGCAAACTTTACGACACTCAATTGGAATCCAATTGCACAACCCGCTCAAACTGGTGCCAACAGTATTGCATTTCAAGTTGCCGCAAACAACGATACTACCACCTGGAACTGGATCGGGCCCGATGGCACCGCAGGAACATTCTTCACGGCGCCCGAACAAGCACTGCCTGCCTCGATAACCTCGAGTCGCTATATCCGCTATCGTGTATATCTCAAGACTGCAGACGGAAGCGTAACGCCAACACTCACCGATGCATCTCTTGGGTTTACCTCTGGCTGTATGCTCTCGGGCCAAGCCTATTTTAATGAAATGCCAGCAGGAACGTACACTGTAGAGGTTACGAAAAGTGGATATCAGCCATTTACCGTGCCACAATCAATAAATGACTCATGGCAACGAATGGTCATCCCCTTAAACCCATGACGAAAGGATTCACGCTTATAGAGCTTCTTGTTGCCATGGCTGTTACTGCCATGGGGATTGTATTCGTAACCTACTTCACCATTGATCTTTCAAACTTTGGCGCTGATCTTAATTCGCGTTTAAAGTCCGAGCGTGAACTCGAGCTGGCTTTACGCGTCATTGTTTCTGAAATTCGATCTATGGGTCCCGGCGAGAATGGAGCATACCCTGTCGCGACCGCAACGGGAACCACCTTCACCTTTTTTTCCGACGTAGACGCAGATGGCTCATTTGAACAAATTCGCTACTACCTCGAGAATGGGACGCTCAAAAAGGGGATTATTAAGCCCACAGCAACGGAGCCTATTCTCTACCCAGCCGCCAATGAAGTAGCTACCGAGGTAGTACATTCAATTATTTCATCTTCAGTCTTTACGTACTACGCCGAAGGATACCCAACAGTAATCGGAGCATTACCTCAACCAGTAGTCATCCCCAGTATTCGTATGATTTCTGTGACTGTGACTGTCGATGACGATATCACCCAGTCACCGTCAGCAACTACCCTTTTCACCAACGCAACCATCCGTAACCTCCGCGGAGAAATATGAGCCATCCACGAAATTCACAATCGGGACAACTAACTATCTATGTGCTTGTTTTTAGCGCAGTTTCTATGATTGTACTCTCGGGTTTTGTACTGTGGGCCGATGCCAATATCAAGTCAGTCTTTCGAGATTCCGATCAAGCGCAAGCATTCATGACCGCAGAGGCAGGGATAGAGTACTACCGATGGCATCTTGCACATGCCAAAAAAGATTACACCGACGGAACCAACATGCCTGGCCCCTACGTTCATGTGCTTAACAATAAAGACGGCATTGCCATCGGAAATTTTTCACTCGATATTATAAAACCTCAAGTAGGCTCAACAGTGGTTACGGTAAATTCAACAGGTACCGTAAATATAAACCCCGATGTGCAAAAAATAATCGAGGCTCGCATGGCAATTCCCTCCTTTGCAAAATATGCGGCTGTCATCGGAAGCGCTGTGCGATTTGGACAGGGCACTGATCTGTATGGGCCCGTACACTCAAATGGCGGTATCCGTATGGATGGCATCGCACACAACCTCGTAACAAGCTCTGTGGCCACCTACGATGACCCCGATCATTCTGGCGCTATAGAGTACGGGGTGCACACGCACATAGCTCCGGTTGATAATCTTCCCCCAGCGACCGTTCAAAATCGACCAGATATTTTTATGGCAGGACGATTTTATCCTGTTGCCCCTGCAGACTTTGTCGGTATCACGCAAGACTTTTCCGCCATGAAATCGGAAGCAATCTCAAGCGGCTCATACTGGGGACCCTCAAACTCAAATGGATACGAGATAGTATTAAAAACCAACGATACCTACGACCTCTACAAAGTCACCGCGCTCAACTCTGCCCCAAGCGGTTGTACGAATTCACAAAATCAGACTGGATGGGGCACGTGGAGCGTCAAGACTCGAACATCGCTCGGCAATAAGCCATTTCCCTTAAACGGAGTCCTCTTTGTTGAAGATCATGTCTGGGTTAGTGGTCAAATTAACACGGCTAGAATAACGATAGCTTCGGGTAAATTTCCTGACAACCCTAGTACCCGCACAAGCATCACCACAAATGCAAATCTCAAGTACACCACCTACGACGGGGGTGACGTGATTGCCCTCGTGGCACAACAAAATATTAATGTTGGACTTACCTCTGCGGATGTCCTGCGCGTCGACGCGGCACTTATGGCACAAAACGGCCGCGTAGGACGGTTTTACTACAGCAGTAGCTGCGGAACAAGCTACAAACGGGCGAGCATGACCAGCTACGGTATGATTGCATCCAACCAACGCTATGGGTGGGCCTACACCGATGGCACCGGCTACACAACACGTATTATTATCTACGATGCCAACCTTCTCTACGCTCCTCCGCCAAGCTTCCCTTTAACTGCTGACTACTACACCCCTATCTATTGGAACGAGGCGAAATAGGAGATGTGGATAAGAGGCATTGGTAATCAGTGGTATACTTAGAATGAATTAAGGTCGATACCTGGGACGCTCCATGCATGGCGCCTCAGCAACTAGTATGTATATTCCGTAAAAAATAAAAATAAACTATGCCCGTGAAAAAATATCAGAAGGGTTTTACCCTTATCGAAATCTTGGTAGTTATCGGTATCATCGCAATTTTGGCATCTGTCGTCATCGTGGCGCTCAACCCAGCTCGTCAATTTGCGCAGGCAAGAAATACTCAACGCTGGAGTAATATCAACACCATCCTCAATGCCGTCGGCCAGCGCATGGCAGACAATCGTGGAATCTGGGTAACCAACACAACCTGTGTTGCAACCATCCCAACATCGGTCACCTATATCGGTACCACAGCAGGTACAAACTTAGAGCCCTGCATCGTACCAACCTATGTCTCGTCCATGGTTGTTGACCCCGCAAGTGGTTCATTTGCTGATACGCACTACACCATCAGTAAGACGGCTGGTCGCATCACCATTTCTGCGCCATACGCGGAGCTCGACGAAGTCATCGCAGTCAGCCGCTAGTTTCCTCAAGGAGGAATATATAAAACGCCCCTCTGGGGCGTTTTATAGTCGTGGTATACTAAGTGTATGATACGATTGCGTCTCCAGTATCTCTTAGTGGTAATAGTACTTGTGCTCCCCCTATCCGCACATGCGGCGACGCCCTATTTTGAATTTCTTCCTGATTATCGTGAACCATTTCTTATAAGTACTGCGTCGAGTGTAGAGCAAGTGTTTCTTCCTCTCAATGACCACACCAGCGGTTTTGATTTCTGGATGAGTAATTCTGCAGAAGGAACAAGTGCGACATTTACTTTGTTCTCACCAGCTGGAACTGTATTGAGTACCCAAACGCAATCACTACCTGCTTTAGCTGATACTGACAGCGGAACGCGAGTACACATTAATCTCGATACACAAATTGCCATCACTGGGAATCAGGCCTATCGCATCCGCGTCTCATCGCCATCAATAAAGCTGCGCCTCTACTGGACTCTTTCTAATGAGATTATTGTGTATAACGGTCCAGCACCCTCGCAACACACCAATGGCACTGCTCGTATTGATGGCATAGATCGCGGACAGAGTTTTGTATATGCGCTTTATGAAACAACTGAATCAACACAACCAATACTATCGGGTATTGAAGTCAATAATATCAGCCCCACGCAATCCATCATCTTCTTTAGTGCTAGCGAACCCGTTGACCGCAAGATAGCGCTGGCGACTTCAATAGTAGATTGGCTCGGCCAATATACATCCTGTGCACCGACTGTCGTGCGGTGCAGTGTCACGCTTTCCGTAAGCCCTGCAACTACATATTCCTACACACTTTCAGTTCGCGACGTGTGGGGTAACCTCACGAGCGCTATCGGAACATTTACATCACTGGGAGAAGACAGCACGCCCACGCCAACAGCAACCCCCACTACAAGTCCCAGTCCGACCGCCACGCCCCCAACACCGTCTGCAACGCCCGACTCATCAGGACCCAGTATTACGAATGCTCGTCTTGTTTCATCAACTGCCACCTCAGCAACTTTTGCGTGGACCACCGATGAAGCGGCCAACAGCACCGTCATCGTCCAATTGTTGCCATACTTCATCAATGCGGGCTCCGGTAATGACAGCGCGTTCGATCTTGAGCACTACGTCGTTGTCTCAAATCTCACCCCCGATACAGAAATGCGCGCCGCGATAACTTCATCGGACACATCAGGAAATATTTCACAAACATTCATCAATTTCCTTACCCCCCAAGCCACACCTCCTCAAGCAACACCCCCCAATGCTACCAACACACCCGCGCCAACTCCAAGCGCTCAACCGCCAACCCTCTCAACGACTGCTGATGGCCAACAGCAACTCACGTGGTTCGCTCCTACTGGTGGCGATGCGCCATCACAGGGCTATCGCATCGATATCTTTGATAGCTCCAATAATCTCATCCGCACGATTACGGTGCCTCTGGGTCAATACGAGGCAATCCTTGGAACGCTCCCCAAAGGAAGTCGCGTTGTCATCTACGCAAATAATGATGGTGTGTTTCAGAAGATTGCCACTCCAATTTCAACACAAGAAAAGAAGGGTGGCTCCTCCCTGCTTATATACATTTTAAGCACAGTTGTACTTATCGCTCTGCTGGCAGGTCGCTATTTTGTGCGCAAAAAGCCCACGCCACCTGGCGCCATGCCCGGACCGCCTATGCCACCTCCTTCTTTGGGCGTATCACGATAAACCTCTGCTTGAACGCAGGGAGAAATACATTCAACGCAAGATTGCGAAGCCCTTCCTGCTGGGTACGCTCCTCGGGATCGTTAAATGAAACGAGTCCGTTTTCGAATCCGGTAATGACAATGATATGCCCACCACCTCGCTGGGGATTAAGACCAGCGTACACACTCGCGAGTATCGGTCCCCGTTCAAGTTCATCGAGTACGTGCGCCCATGATTCATCGACGCTTTTTGGAGTCGGACTTTGTGGCGCGCCATCGACATTGTATCCTTCATATCCAAACTCGCTGGCAAGTCGCACCAATCCTGCATGAGACCATCCAATTCCTTCACGGTACGCGCCAATTTCCTGACCACGTTTTAAGAGGATATCAAGCGCAGGCATCGGGTGTCTGGAATCACAAGAATGCCAATACGCCATCACCATAGAGAGGGAAGCGATACCGCATCCTCGCGCGCGCCACTCGTGGTGACCAATGTCTATGTATTGGGAGATAAATGGAACGAGATATAATGGCATCTTGTTTGGTATTTGGATGTTTTTATAAAACTTAAGGTTTGGCCGAACTGATACTTTTTTCCCAAAGTAGAGCCACGAGGACCGCCGTGACAAGAACCGCGAGATATACCAAAAGTAAAGTAGTTAGCCCGTATCCCAACGAATAATTCATAACAAAAGCAAAATACCAGGACGAAAGAGTGACGGCTCCGGTGACAAATAAAGGTCTTTTTAGAGATTCCAGCAGAGAATGATGATGGTCTTTGGCAGTTTCATTAAATGGAATGACCGATAAAAATGGAGCAAAAATTATCATTAAAACAGCGCCGCTGATCGCGGCCACAAAAAGCGCGATTGTTTGAGCTAAAAATGGACCGAACTGCGCCAAGTCCGGCGCGTAGGCAACAAAAGAAGCAAATTGACTCACCATGATAAAAGCAAGTCCAAGCAATATAAGCTCCGAAATTCCTTTGAGCGTTTGTGATTCATCCTCATCGATATGAAGGTCGCGCAAAAATCTAAAGAAAAGAAATAAAACCGTGGTCACTCCGCCTATGCCAAGCGCAAATCCTAAAGCGTGAATCGCTTCAATCACAACTCCCATCTCGGTTAAAAAGGCTACCGCAAAATCCAGGCTGGCTAGAGAAATGATAAAAATCATGATAGAAAGCATAGCGGAAAGAAGACACCAAATACACCATTGACGAAGAAGAAAAGCTTGTACAAATAAAAGATATAAAGAAAAAAGAAAAGCCGCGGCGGTCAGCATTATTAATCCAGATAAGAAAAATTCGGAAAGCAGATGCGGGGCAAAAATCAAAATAATATAGCAAGTAAAAATAACGGCATAATAAAACATTCCCCAATATTCCAGAGACACGCCCAAAAATTTAGAGTATCGACTAGTTATGACAACATTGCAGTCTGAACCAACAGGGCAAACGAGTTGCCAACCATGTTTCTTGGTGTAGTAAATATAAAGAGCCACACCTAATCCTCCGGCCGCCGCTAAGGCGATAAAAGCGTAAAATCCCTGTGTCTCTGGCCAAATAACTGCGAAAAAGAATCCGCTGATTCCCAAAATCAAAAGAAAAAAGTATAAGAAGATATTCGGCTGTATGAAGCGCATTATTGTAACCACTTCTTCCAGCTCTTTGGCCAGCCAATCATGAGAAGTAATGCTAATGGCGCGCCCCAGTTTGGCCAGCGTTCAATAAAGTCCCAGATCGGTTCGCCGACAATTGGACGCACCAGCGCGGTCCAAAATCCCCAGAGTGTCATCCACAAAAGGGCAAGGCGGATCGGTTTTACAAGTATCAAGAGCGCCAGCGCAATATCTACTATGCCGACAAAGAACAATAGCTGTGTTGCCACTCCAACATCGGAGATTCCAAAGGTTGAAAACCACTTAATCCATGATGCTTTTCCCTGCACCGCAAACACGCCGTGTCCAAAGAACGATCCAAACACCGCGATTCGCAGAACCCACTCGATAATTTTTGTATTGTTCACCCCGTTAGAAGTAGATTTTTTTATTTCGTCGTTCATAAAATAATAGGGTAAGTATACCACATGTGTCGACTAAACAACATCATAGTTACTTACCTTTAAATTTAGACTTGATTTTATCCCAAAATAGAAACCTAAGTCCCAGAAGTTCCAATCCCACAAAAATTAACCATGAACCGGGCGTGAATGGAGTTACGAGAGCGGAAAACCCAATAAGTATTAAAATAACGCCGATGGTCTTCTTGATTTTTGGATTTCTCGCCTCGCCGGAGCCTCTCGCCTCGCCGGAGCCTTCGGCGTAGCGTGGGTCGGCGTAGCGCGGGTCGGCGTAGCGTGGGTCGGAAAATAGTTCTTTGAGATATGTTTTCATTCGTTGTAGTTTTTGATTATCCGCGTTCTTCGATAAAAAAGTTTTCTTAAACATTTGAAGAACGCTACCCAAGATTGTGGACCCTACCGGATTCGAACCGGTCACCTCCTCATTGCAAATGAGGCGCTCTACCAAATGAGCTAAGGGCCCGAATAAATTGTAGTCCTGCGCGCCTGCCTACCGGTAGGCAGGCTCTAGGACACATGGCCAGCCACTCTCCTCGAGATAACGGAATAAAGAGTGGCCATGTGTGTGGGCGATCTAGGAATCACCTTCCGCTCTCGGCCTTGCCAATCTCAAGGCCTCGGCTTCAGGCTCCGGCCCTCACGGTGCTCGCTACTGCGACCACATCGCTCCGGGCTTCGATTCCTAGATTCTCAACAACTGCTTGAAGCTAACCCGCCGCAAGGGCGGCTTTGCTTCAAGTGTGGGCGATCTAGGAATCGAACCTAGGACCTCGTCATTATCAGTGACGCGTTCTACCACTGAACTAATCGCCCGTGTAAACTCGAAAAGTACGGCTCATAATACCAGCAATTGAGCCTTCTGGCAATAAGTCGTTCTGGTTCAATACCTTGGAACCACCTGGCTACACCAGGCAGGCCTGCGTCGCGTTTGCGGGTTGCCCGCCTAGGCTCGATGTCTAGTCGAGACTGGCCTGCGCTAACATGGACCCGTTTGGTTCTGTCTCCGTTGTCTTGCGTACCCCACCGAGCGAGTCACTCCCACTCCTTCTCTCCGGCATAGTATGCGGG